>Ga0316605_10000230_pt1 | contig 47292 bp, 36 predicted proteins | sample OWC_soil_day20_n_FD_207666 | JGI IMG/M metagenome (GOLD analysis project Ga0316605, IMG submission 207666) | Wetland soil microbial communities from Old Woman Creek delta, Ohio, United States - OWC_soil_day20_noCT | ecosystem: Environmental > Terrestrial > Soil > Wetlands | place: USA: Ohio...
GAAGCCGGAAAGCCCGCAAAGGAAGAAGCCGTAGGGATGCAGGGAGTTAAAGAGCGAGCCTGTGAGCTACTTTAACGACCATGCAGTCCCTCGGCTTATTACTGCGGACTTGCAGGCGGAGACCGACCCTTTGGCGAGCGACGCTACCATTATTCATATTTGTTCGGAAATGGCTTGAGCGAGGCCAAAGGGGAATGCCCTGATTAATAAGCTAATGTGCTAATATGCTAATGTGCTAATGTGCTAATGTGCTAATAAGCTAATATGCTAATGTGCTAATGAATATTGAATAATGAATAATTGAGCATTCGAGCATTCGAGCATTCGAGCATTCGAGCATTCGAGCATTCGAGCATTCGAGCAATCGAGCAATCGAGCATTCGAGCAATCGAGCAATCGAACAATCGAGCATTCTGAATTTTTTATATATTTGCAAATTCATTATTAACAATTGAAATAATCTTTATAGAAAATTAAATAAAATAAAAATGAAAAAAAATTACATCTTTTTTGTCGTTATGTTACTCACAATGAGTACTTTTTCTCAATCAGTCAGAGTGGTTTTGAAATCAAGAGTTGAAATGATCAATCTTCCCTATGATAGTATTCAAATTACGAATCTGCGAACCGGATTCAAATGGATGAAACTGTATCCCGATACAGTGTTGTTTTCATTTACTGTCGGTATTGATGATCAACAGATTAATTTCCCTGATTTTGGGTTTGAACCCGGTTTTCCAAATCCTGTTGATGGGAGCACTATTGTATCATTGAATACCACAGAATCAGGATCAGTTATTCTTTCTCTTTTTGATATATTGGGAAATCTTTGTTCTCAAAAATCAATTATTAGTGAACCCGGAATCTATTCTTTTAATATTGCTCCTCCACAAAAAGGGATCTATATTTTAGAAGCAAAATCTGCTAAACAAAAATCTACAATTAAATTGATTCAAATGGGAACAGGAACTCTTCTTCACTCTATTGAATTAGTAAATACTACTCCAAATCAAACCATGGCAAAACCCGCTCAAACGAAGGATGATTCCAATTATTTTGTGATTGGGGACTCGCTCTCCTTTACCTGCTGGAAAAATGGGAATACCAAATCGGGAGCTGAAAAGATTGATCATAACGGGTATATCTTTTTTAACATTTTCCCTGAAACAACTGGTGATTTTAATATTATTGATACCTGGAGAACATTACCCGGCGATTTTCCTATGGAGCCGGTGATTACAACAATAACGACTACTCCTTATCAAAACTTAGTCTCATTTGTCAATGATTCCATTCTGCAAACATATCGATTGTTAAGTGCCACTAATAGTGAGTCTGGGTGGTACTATAGTGATCAAGGACATACAACAACCTGGGTTTATTCAAAATCAAATTCATTTATTAGAGTGTTATTGGTTCCTGAATTTTTTATGTCTGATATTTTTTATATGAATTTGATAACCAATAATTTTTTTATATTAACCTATGATGGTTTTACTAGTAGAGATGGGAATTTCCCTCAGGAAGGCTCTTCAGATTATTTTATCAGATTTCCGTAATCCTTTATTTCATCACCTTTCTCATGAAATAGTTGAAGCGTGCCCTATAGGCAACTGCCGCAATTACCAAACCAATAGCTAAACCTATCCATACTCCTACAGATCCTAAATCTATGATAAACCCAAAGAAATAGGCTAATGGTAAACAGATTAAAATGTATGAAATAGCTGCAATATACATGGCTGATTTAACATCTGCTAAACCCCGAAGTGCCGATAACCCGACTATTTGTAAACCATCAAAAATCTGAAAAAACCCTGCTATTATGAGCAATTGGGAGGCTATTTTGATCACTTCCGAGTCTGATGAAAAAAGCAATGGAATCTGATTGCGGAATATGAAAAACAGAGCCGCATTAAAACTCATCAATAAAACAGCTAAATGCATGGCCGCAATGGCCGCCACTTTTGTAGCTTTATAGTGTCCACTGCCGAACTGATGCGAAATCCTTATCGTTGTGGCTGATGCTACTCCTAAAGCAAGCATAAAGGTTCCGGAGGCCATCGTTAACGCAATCTGATGCGCTGCTAAGTTTTCTTTATTGATCCACCCTACCATAATCGCACTGAAACTGAATGATAATACCTCAACCAAGAGTTGTCCTGATATGGGAAAACTGGTTTTTACTAATTTCCAACACGCTACCCTATGATAATTTAATTTGGAAAAAAACTTTCGGTAAGGTGCAAAAAGATCATTTTTTTGCAATACCCATATATAGGCAGCTGCCATTGCAATTCTTGCAATCAGTGTTCCTAAACCTGCTCCTACTAATCCTAATTCCGGAAATCCAAATTTCCCGTATATCAATAAATAATTGAAGAAAATATTGACTACATTGCCCATTAAGGTGATCCACATTGCTATTTTAGTGTTGCCTATCCCTTCCCCAAACTGTCTGATAGAAAAGAAAATAGCCAACGGAACAGATGTGCTCATCAAAATGAGAAAATAGGGGATAGACATTCGGGCAACGTCAGGCGGTTGGTTCATCCAGTTGAGAGCCGGAGCTAACGGCATAAACAATATCATGAGGGCAATACTGAGTACAATGTTGACCAGCAACCCGTTTTGAAATAAAATGGCAATTTTTTTATCCTGTTTTTTACCGAAAGCATTTCCAATTAATGGAGTAATCCCTAAGGAGAACCCTAAACTGAATATGAAAATGATAATAAAAATGGAGTTGGCAAAGGCTGAAGCAGCTAATTCAGTGGTTCCTACTCTTCCCACCATAATGGTATCTGCCATACTTACAGTAACTTGCCCTAATTGTGCTAACATAACAGGGTATGCTAACTTTAGATTTCTTTTATAATAAGGTATTAATTTTTTAAATTTCATGTTGGTAGTTAGTTTTTAGTTTTTTTATAGTTGGATAAGCAAATACAATCATCATGACCACCGCAACTCCAATATAAAACGGTGTTCCCATCTTTTCAGAATCTCCAAAAATAAAGAATGCTAAAATGATGGCATAAATAGGCTCAAAGTTTATTGCTAAAGTAACAGTGTAGGCGGATAAAGTTTTCATTAACTGAACAATAGCCGCAAATGGATAGGCCGTGCAGATGGAAGCTAAAATGATCAACCACAATAGATCCCATTGTTTAGGAATGGGAAAACTGTTCCACTCGGTTTGATTCCAAAAAATAACAATAATAACCGGAATTAATGCCCCAATCAATTCGTAAAAAGTGAGAGATAAGGAAGATTTGGTTCCAGAAAACCTTTTGTTAATCACATTAAATGTGCCGGCTAAAAATGCAGAAGTGACTCCAAATAGTGCTCCTTTAATGTAGGTGATCTCAAATCCTAACATGATGGAAAGGGTGACTAAAACCAATATTCCCATCACAATTTCCAGCCAGGCTATTTTCTGTTTGTGAAAAAGAGGTTCTAAAATACCTACAAAAAGTGTAGAACTTGCTAAACAACTGAGAGCTACTGATACATTAGAAACCTTGATGGAGTGGAAAAAAGTGATCCAATGCATACCCACAATGATCCCCACTAACAAAAATTGAATGAGCTCTTTTCGGGTAACTCTTAGGGTTTGTTTTTTGAATTTGATAATCAGAAACAAAATCGGAATAGTGAATAAAAGCCGGTAGAATACCAGATATTGCGCTGGAAATGAGATCAATTTACCTAATATTCCGGTGAAACCGAAAATAAGAACAATAAAATGTAAATGTAAATATTGATCTAAGTTTCTGACTTTCATGGAACTAACGAATCTCATAAGTTTCTTCTAATTCCCAAAAACCTCTGACTGATAATTGTTTCTCGAAAAACAAAATCTGCTCCGGTTGAACTTTCTTAACGTAATCTCCGGTATCCCACCTTCCATTGCCGTTTTGATCTTTAATCACTTTGATTTTATAATTGCCGGGAACCAAATGGTCATATTTGATTACGGTTGTTTTAGAGATTATATCAGTCTGCACTTTTTTATTGGTTGGATCAATGAGCCAGATTACATAGTTCAGCTCTCCCTCCGGAACAATATAGTTCATAGTTAAAGTGCCATAATCTCTTTCTGTTTTGGTCGTGAATTTGATCGTTAGTGAATCGTTTGTGGTGCCATCCCATCCATAAAACAACGAATCTTTGAATAAAATTTCATAACTTTCTTTAGGCTCAAAATGGTAAGGAACTGTAAATGAATTTAATAAAGCTCCACCTATCTGAAAACGTTCTACAAGCGTATCATTTTTTTCTTTTCCTGTTTTTATAATGATGGTCTCAATATTATAGTTGGGTTTTATAGGAAATGAAAAATGTAACGATAAATTCTGATACAACTCTCCACTATTGGCGTGCTGAATTCCTAATTTGGATTCCACTTTTGATCTACCCGGACGATAGGGCGCTTTGTAAGGAAAAAATGTAACAGTATCAGAACTTCTAAATTCAGGCATATCAATTTTTACAACTACAGAATCTGAAAAATCTTCAAAAAAATAGTAGGTTATAGTATCCAGAGTGGGGTTCATTTTTAAATAATGTTCTATGTTCTGAGGATACAAAAGTGTGCTTTTTACACTTTTTTCTGAAATACAGGGAAGCTTCAATGGAATTTTATATAACCCTTTCTGGTAGTTTAATAAAGATTGTAAAGACTGTACCGTATCAGCTTTTATAAAATAGGAGAGTCGAGTATTGGGAATCGTGTCCGGAGAAACCAGCTCTTCGCTAAAAGCAATCCCTTCATTAGGTAAGTCATATAGAAGATTGGAATTGATATCTTTTAATGCAAAAATTTTATATTGACCATCGCTGATATTTTGAAACTGAAAAGTTCCGTCGTTTTTAGTTTTAGTAAGATACGTTGGTCGAACCGTTTTGGGTAACGAATCTTCATTTTGAGCATATAAAAATACAAAAACACCCTTTTCAGGTAGCGTGGTTTCACTATTAACCAAAGTTCCTGATAATTGTAATGTGTCAATGATTGATCCGGTAGAAAATGAGTATTGGTACAAACTTAGAATGTTCCCTTCATTGTAATCCTTGATGGCATCCGCAAAAACAACGTTGTATGTTGTATTCGATTTCAAGGTGTCATTCCATTTGAAAACAATCGATTTTCCTTTAATGGTAACATCGGCTGCTTCATTAAGTGGAGGTGAAAAAATAACATTTTCAATAGGATTATTTAAAGTCACAAACTCGTTAAAAGTAATTTTTACACTTTTTTCTTTAAAATTAACCGAACCACTGGAAGGGTTCTCTTTAACAACAACAGGTGGTGTTGTGTCTTTAGGGCCTCCGACAGGTGCTACAATCTTAGCACAACCTGTAAAGGCAAGAATCATAACAATAAGGAACTTAATTCGTTTCATATTTCCAATTGAGTCGCAAAAGTAACGAAAATTCTCTTATATTTGCGTATTCATTGTATCTTAATGCTATGCAGTCCATTTTACTCACTTTTGATTATGAACTTCCACTGGGTGGTGTCTTGAACAACTACGAAGAGAGTCTGTTTAAACCCACTGATCAATTGATGAAATCTGCTTCTAAAATGGATGTCCCTTTGGTCTTTTTTGTAGATATTTTATGCTATATTCAATTTAAAAACAATCGATTAGATCAGTTTTGTGATCGATTTAAACAACAAGTCCAACAAATGATCCTTGATGGACATGATGTACAACTTCACCTTCATCCTCATTGGTTAAAAACAAAAATTAAAGATAATCAATTTGTTACAGATGCTCCTTTTTCGTTAAGTGATTATTCTGACACACAAATCCAATTTTTTATTCAAACAGGTGTTGAATCTTTAAATAAGATGGTTCAGGAAGTGAAAAATGAGTACCAATGTGTTGCATTTCGTGCCGGAGGATACAATTTTGGAACTAAACAAGCTTTGATCGTTGATCTCCTATTCCAACACGGAATTCGCTTTGATGCATCTATTGCTAAAGGATACTATTTTAAATCAGATACTTCTGTTGTGGATTATAGACACTGCCCCGAAAATCCCCACTGGTTTTTGAAGGGTATAAATCCAAAACACCAAATTCTGGAGATCCCAATCGCTTCCAAACCAAAATCATGGTTTGAAATACCCACTTTTCTGAAATTGAAATGGTATAAAAGTAGGAGCGTGGATAGAGGAAAAATGATCCATACCTTTACTCAATATACTCGAAATGAAAAATGGAATCAGTTTTTGAGTTCCAGAATGCTGACTATCGATAACTATACCTTTTCTTTATCTTTCTTGCTTACTGTGATCCACTATCAAATAAAAATTCATAAAAACATTGAAAATAGTGCATTTTGTTTGATCGGACACCCGAAGGCGATGGGCCTTTATTCCCTTGAATTACTCGAAAATCTGATCAAAAAAATACAATATAATAACGATTTGAATATCATAACATTTAATAGTATAGAAAACATATATAAAGAAAATGAAAGCAATTGATTTTATATATAAAGTGATCCCGAACGACTGGTTTAGAAAACTATCCAGAAAGTACTACAAGTTTGTGAAAAAGTGGATGAAGAAGATGAATGAAGAGGAATTTTTACATTTTTTACGTACGAAATTGAATATTGAAAATGGGGATATTGTATTTGTTCATAGTGCGATGAGTAAAATGAATGTTACTTTTCCACCTCAAAAAATGCTGGAATTATTGAAAGAATCAGTAGGTGAGGAGGGTACACTCCTTTTCCCCTGCTGGCATTATACCGGAAGAGCTGAGGATTATCTCAGAAAAACGGATTCCGTTTTTGATGTATTAAATTCTAAAACTACATTAGGATTTTTGAATCAATTAGCGAAAAATGAACCGGGTGCTAAAAGAAGCTGGCATCCTACAGTGAGCGTCTGTGCCATTGGAAAAAGAGCGGAAGAACTTACAAGTCAGCACCATACCGATATTTATCCATGTGGCGAGAAAAGTCCCTGGTTTTTGATGTTGCAATACCCTTCAAAAATCATCGGATTAGGGGAGAAAGTGGTGAGTTTGTCGTTTGTGCATTGTATAGAAGATGTGATGAAAGGGCAGTTCCCGATTGCAACCCTCTCTGCTGAAGTGCTTTCCGGAAAAGTGATCACTCCGGAAGGCAATTCATTGCAAGTTCCTACCCATTACCCTCAAAAAGGGATTAAACAACGCGATGTGGTTTCCTTTTTTAGTAAAAATATTCCCAGATTTATTGGACAACAATTCAGATACCATGGCGTGAACTATTTCAGATGCGATGCGCTAAAATTGTATCAAAAAATGGAACAATTAGCAAAAGACGGAAAAACAATTTACCACTTTTAAAATGAAAAGAGAGATTATCATCACTGAAGATGGCTCCTCTTCCCTGTTTGTGGAGTCAATTCAGGAACATTTTCATTCCAGATTCGGTGCTATTCAGGAGGCTATCCATATTTTTATTGAAAATGGATTGTTATATGTGCTGCCCAAATTGAATGGGAAAATCTCCATTTTAGAGGTTGGTTTTGGTACCGGTTTGAATTGTTTTTTGACACTTATCCGTCCCGAAATTCAAAGTTATACGCTTGAATATGAAGGGATTGAACTGTATCCATTAAATGAAAAGGAGTTTACTTCTCTGAACTATCCGGAATTATTGGGACAAGAATATAAACCTCTGTTTAGTCAAATGCATCAAACGATCTGGGAAATTCCCCAAAAGATTAATGATCAGATTATTCTGACCAAAAAGTGCCTCTCTTTTACGGAAGTTTGTTTTGATTCACCTCAGTTTGATTTGGTCTATTTTGATCCTTTTTCACCCGATAAACAACCTGAAATGTGGACACAGGAGCGCTTTGAAATGTTGTATAAAGCGATGAATCCCGGCGCTGTACTCCTCACTTATTGTACGAAAGGGATTGTCAAAAGAGCATTGAAAGCGGCAGGATTTCAAATCGAAAAACTTCCTGGTCCTATAGGCAAAAGGGAAATTCTAAGAGCCACTAAATAATGTGCTAATGAGCTAATATGCTAATGTGCTAATTAGGCGAAGGGCGAAAGGCAAAGGGCGAAAATTCATTTTTCATTCGTCTGTTGTCCGTTGTCTGTAGTCTGCAGTCTTTTTTTTTGGCATTCCCCTTTGGCTGCACTCAATTCAATCCATAACAAAATAAACTATGAGTTGCGTCGCTCGCCAAAGGGTCGGTCTCCGCCTGCAAGTCCGCAGTAATAAGCCGAGGGGCTGCAAGGTCGTTAAAGTAGCTCACAAGCTCGCTCTTTAACTCCCTGCATCCCTACGGCTTCTTCCTTTGCGGGCTTTCCGGCTTCGCCCTAATGCAGGGGAAATTTTTCCGGCGGAGATTTGTTTGGGTATTCTATTAAAAGTTGGGTAAGATTTTGATTAATTTTTTAATTTCAAATGCTTTATAAAACATTCAAAATTTACATCGAAATAGTATCCGTCATTTATTAGATTAGATTTTTCTAATTTAATAGGAAAACTTACTCCCTCCTACAAATTCTCTCAAAATGGATGTTCCAGGGATCAACTCATCCGGAATCGGTTTGAAATAGGACAGAAAATTGAGCAATCGGGCTGCTTCTGCATATTCGGGAGAGGTTTCCGGTACTTCCAGCAAAATGGGTAACGCATAAGGTTTTAATACACCTAATTCATAAACCAATGAAGTATTGAACATCATATCCGCATTTTCCTGATACGGAAATATATTTTTTTCCTCCCCATTTCGGACACTGGGCCAGCGATTTAAAGTATTAACAGCAGAATAACCACGATAGTTGTAATCTCTTATGATTCTGCGGATTAAACGATTGTCAGTAGTAGGTATCGGATTCATTTTGTCAATAGATAACGAAGTGAGTGCGGATACAAAGATCTTATATTTCGTGCTATCTTCTACTAGTTCTGTTAACTTTGGATTTAAACAGTGAATCCCTTCCACTACTAAAATGGAGTTGGGTTGCATTTTTAATTTATGACCTACCCACTCTTTTGTCCCTAAAGTGAAGTTAAATCTGGGAATCTCTACCTCTTCACCGTGAAGTAAACTTAGTAATGTGTTGTTGAAGAGTTTTAAATCGATCGCTTCCAGTGCTTCAAAATCGTAATTGCCATGCTCATCTAAAGGGGTTTCAGTTCTCTCTACAAAAAAATCATCTACAGAAATCTGTACAGGATGGTATCCAAGAACACTTAATTGTACAGATAATCGTTTGCAGGAAGTGGTCTTTCCCGAACTGGACGGGCCACTAATCAGTACCATTTTTGTTCCTCTTTTCATGATCTCATCCGCAGTATTGGCCCAGATTTTCTCTTGTAGTGCTTCCGTTGTTAATATCAAATCTCCAATATCTTTCTTTTCAATCCGCTTGTTAAGATCACTGATATAGGGAACCCCAATTCTTTTACCCCACTCTTTGAACTGTTTGTAAACCGTAAAAAGCTTAGGCATTTTGCGTGTCTGAGGAATGGAAGTGGGTCTTTTCCGATGCGGTACTTTCAATAACAACCCGGTTTCGTAAAGTTCCAGTGAAAACAACTTGAGATACCCTGTTGAGGGAAGCAAATGACTGTAATAATAATTGACAACATTATCCAACTCATAAACTGTCGTAAAAAATTTATTCCGATCCAGAAAAATATCCATTTCAGTATCAGTATCAAAAAAAGTACGTTCCTGAAAAGCTTTTTCAGATAGCACTTCTCTCCGAATAAGTGGATAATTGGCTTCTACAATCAAGTTCATCCGATGTTGAATTTTGGCAACAATATCAGTATTCAACTGAACGGGCAGATTTTCGAGTTCACAATATTTGCCCCCGGAAATGGAGTGTAAAACATGCACGATCGCTGAAGGATACAAGTCATGGATCGCTTTGTAGAGTACAAAAAACAAAGAGCGGGTGTACATCTCAATCCCGTAAGTGCTACTCATATCAAAAAACTCAATCACACTGGGTTTGTGCACCCGATAGCTCAATGAACGTACTTTATTGTTCACTAACCCTCCTAAAAAAGGGAGTCCGTTTTTAATTTGATTTAGTTCAGCAATCTCTTTAAGTGTGGAGCCGTAAGGAACAACAATGGGGGCATCCAGATTTTTACAAAAAACGTCAACAGTCATGGTTTTCAAAATTAAAACACAAAAGTACGAAATAAATTAACAGATAACATGTAACAGGTTACAGGTTACAAGTTACAAGTGACAGGTGAAAGGTGACAGGTGAAAGGTGAAAGGTGACAGGTGACAAGTGACAGGTGACAGGTGAACCCAAAACCTAAGACCTAAAACCCAAAACCTAAAAAATTTTACTCCCCCAATTCCATAATCACAAACTCAATCCTTCGGTTTAAATAATGTGCTGCATTTTTCTCTGCATCTGTTTTCATTTCGTTGATCTCCTGATCAGAAATAAGTGGTTTTGAATCATCATAACTCATTGGAATCAATCGATTAGGGTGAATTCCTTTCTGAACCAAATAATCAACAATTGCAAATGCCCTTTTACCCGATAATCTAATAGAAGATTCTGCAACCCATCTTGTATCTAAATGACACCGTACTTCCATCACTTTAATCTCTTGATGTCTATTTAAAAAATCAGCCAAACTATCCAGAAATGGATAACTATTGGGGAATATGTCGCTTTTAGCAAGATAAAACTGAATATGATAAACCCTTAGCATATCAAATTTTTGAACAGAAGTATCCGCCAATGTAAAAGTCTGACATTTACCCACTCCGACAAACCCAATCATAAAAAATAAAAAAATAAATTTTTTCATACCCATTCAAATAATTCTGCAAATATAAAAAAAACTTTCCCTTTGTCCCTTGTCCCCTTTCCCCCTGTCCCCTTCCCCAGTTACACCCGTCTCCCGTCTCCCGTCTACTTTTCGCCCTTCGCCTTTCGCCCTTTGCCTTTTGCCTTTCGCCCATTAATAATATTTCCCCTATTTTTGCGTTATTGTTTGTTGATTATAATTCGTTTCAAATGAAAAAATACACCCTTTTCGTGGTTATCCTGTTCACTTGTTGGTTAGTAAATGCTCAGACTGCCAAGTATAGTAATGAATTTCTCTCCTTAGGTGTTGGGGCAAAAGGACTCTCAATGGCGAATGCAATGGTCTCCCTGACGGATGATGTACATGCAGCCTATTGGAATCCTGCCGGATTGACCCGAATCGATAAAAAATACCAGGTGGCTTTGATGCACTCTGAATATTTTGCAGGAATTGCCAAATATGACTATGCCGGTGTTGCTTATAAAATTGATGAAAAATCTGCTATTGCACTGACCTATCTGCGTTTTGGTGTAGATAATATTATGAATACAACCGAGCTGATCGATAATCAAGGAAATATTGATTATGACCGGATATCCTATTTTTCTGCTGCTGATAACGCATTTATGGTAAGCTATGGAAGAAAAATCGGAAAAATTGAAGGACTTTCATTCGGTGCCAGTGCAAAAGTGATCAGAAGAACAATTGGTGATTTTGCCGGTGCCTGGGGCTTCGGACTTGATGCAGGTCTTCAATATCAGAAAAAAGGTTGGCAAGTGGGCCTTGTAGCGAAAGATATCACTTCCACATTTAATGCCTGGAGCTACTCATTGACCGATGAGGTGAAGGCTATTTTTGAAGCTACCGGAAATGAAATTCCTGAAAATAGTTTGGAGTTAACCCTGCCAAAGGTTGTCTTAGGGGCTGGAAAAAGATTCGAATTTAATAAAGGTTGGAACGCAACAGTAGCGGCAGATTTTGATTTTACTTTCGATGGAAAAAGAAATACACTTCTTAAAACCAATACGTTAAGTATCGACCCACACCTCGGAATGGAAGTGGGATATAAGAAAATTGTAGCCCTTCGTGCCGGTGTTGGAAATTATCAGTTGGTTCCCGATTTTGATGGAACCCAATACGGAACCGTTCAAATTAACCTCGGTCTCGGTATCGGAATTAAAGATTTAGTGTATATCGACTACGCATTTACCGATTTGGGAAACCTTTCCATTGCACAATATTCACATCTTTTTTCTATAAAAGTGGCTATAGATCAGTTTCATAAATAACCCTTAAATATGTTTAAAATTCCTATTTACCCCTATTCTCGCACGGAACTTAATCAAAGAATAAAAGCAATATCTAAAAATGAATTTCTGCACTTTGATGAAAAAAGTGCTTATCGTTTTGCGTTAAGTTGCATCGACCTAACCACTTTGGAGGGAAGCGATACACAAGCCAGAATCGACCAACTCTGTAAGAAAGCTGTGGCACTGCAAACAGCTGCAGTATGTGTGTATCCGCCTTTTATCCGTCAGGCTAAAGATTTACTGGAAGATACCCACATTAAAGTGGCTTCTGTCGCAGGTGCCTTTCCATCCGGACAATCGCCCCTTTTTGTGAAGTTGGCAGAAGTTGCTTATGCTGTCAATGAAGGTGCCGATGAGATTGATATGGTGATCTCCCGCGGAAAGTTTTTAGAAGGAAATTTTGAAGAAGTTTTTAATGAAATTGTGGCCATCAAAAAAGAGTGCAGAAATGCACATCTTAAAGTAATCTTAGAAACAGGTGAACTCATTGAACCGGATCTTATTTTTAAGGCTTCCTACATCGCTATGCAGGCAGGTGCTGATTTTATTAAAACATCTACAGGAAAAATTGCAACAAATGCAACTCCTGAAGCATTTATTGTAATGTTAGATGCTATTAACCAATACTATAATGAAACAGGAATCACCGTAGGAATGAAACCTGCAGGTGGAATTGCGGATGCTGAAACCACACTTTTATACCTCAAAATTCTAGAAAATACACTGAATACCAAATGGTTAAATAAAGAATATTTTAGAATTGGAGCAAGCAGATTGGCAGATAAACTTGCTGAACTGAAATAAAAAAAATATTTTTTTTAATACGCTCTGAATATCAAATAAATGTGTATCTTTGCAGTTCGAAAAATTCACAAAAAATTTTGTATAACCAATAAAAAATTAGAGCATTATGACAAAAGCTGAAATCGTAAATGAAGTTTCGAACAAAACCGGAATTGACAAACAAGCTGTTCAAAACATTGTAGAATCTTTTATGACTACCGTTAAAGGTTCTTTAGCAAAAAATGAAAACGTATATTTAAGAGGATTTGGAAGTTTTATCGTTAAAGAAAGAGCTGAAAAAACCGCTCGTAACATCTCGAAAAAAACTACTATCGTGATCCCAGCTCACAAAATTCCATCGTTCAAACCTTGCAAAACTTTTGTTAACGTAGTTAAAAAAATTAAATAATTCTAAATCCAACTATTATGCCTAGCGGAAAAAAGAAAAAAAGACATAAAATGTCAACTCATAAGAGAAAAAAACGTCTAAGAAAAAATAGACATAAGAAGAAATAATCCTCTTATGAGTTAAAAAGTTAAAACTAAACAGCATGATCATTCATACTGTTTAGTTTTTCTGTTTATAAGGATTACTAAATTACAAATACTATGTCAGAAGAACTTCCAAAACCAATCAGTAAAGAATTAGTGATAACTTCTTTTGAAAAGGAGATCCAGATCGCCCTATTAGAAGATAAGAAGTTGGTTGAGATCCATAAGGAAAAATCAACCGATCAGTTTGCTGTTGGGGATATCTATCTTGGAGTGGTTAAAAAAACCAATTCGGGAGGTATGAATGCGGCTTTTGTGAACATAGGAAGTGATCGTGATGCTTTTCTACACTATTTTGATTTGGGCAACCATGCCCGCACCATGAATGAGTTTGTGAATCAGGTGATCACAAACAATAAAAAAAGTATAGCTAATTTTCCCTACCAACCGGAAATCCCTAAAGTGGGGAAAATTAATGAGGTCTTAATTCCAGGACAGAAAATTTTAGTACAAATTGCCAAAGAACCTATCTCAACAAAAGGGGCTACCGTTACTACTGAAATTTCTCTTGCCGGTCGCTTTTTAGTACTTGTCCCTCTGATGGATAAAGTTACAGTTTCTCAAAAAATTAAAAGCTCTGCTGAAAGACGCAGACTTAAAAATTTGGTTCAAGCGATCAGACCTAAAAAATGTGGTATCATCATCAGAACCGTTGCAAACGGAAAAAATCTGGAAGAGATTACCAAAGATATGAATCAATTAGTGGACAAATGGAAATTGATCATCGATAAACTTCCTTTAGTTACCGCACCCGCAAAAGTAGCCGCTGAATTGGATATTTCAACGTCGTTAATCAGAGATATCGTTAACGAATCCTTTGAAGCAATCCATGTAGATAACCCCGTTCTCTATCAAGAGATTAAACAATACCTAACCTCCATCTCTTCCGATTATTCCAATATCCTGAAACTGTACAAAAATCCTAAACCGATTTTTGAAACAATGAATGTCTCAAAGCAAATTAAAGGATCGTTTGGGAAAATTGTAACCATCAAAAATGGTATCTACCTCGTTATTGAACATACCGAAGCAATGCACGTGATTGATGTCAATAGCGGAAATAGAAATAAAGCAGGTAAAGATCAGGAGGAAAATGCTGCCAATGTGAACATGGAAGCTGCTGCCGAAATTGCTAGACAATTAAGACTGAGAGATATGGGTGGAATAATCACTATCGATTTTATCGATATGAAAAAAACTTCCAATAGAACCCTTCTATTTCAGACTTTGGTGCAGTTGATGAAAAACGATAAGGCTAAGCATACCATTTTGCCGGTTAATAAATTCGGATTGATTCAGATTACCCGCCAGAGAGTGCGCCAGGCTACCATTATCGAAACTTCAGAACAGTGCCCCACTTGTCACGGTACAGGAAAGGTGAAACCCACCATTCTGATCGAAGAGGAGATTCAAAATATGATCGAATACCTGATCGAAAAACAGATCGAAAAGAAATTTTATATTTCTGTTCACCCCATTGTCTATGCATACCTAACTAAAAAAATGGTTTCCAAAAGATTCAAATGGTCACTGAAATATAAACAATGGATCAAACTGGTTCCCAATCAAAATCAACACCTTCTGGAATTCAAATTCTTCAATAAAGATCAGGATCAAATCGTTTTTTGGACCAAACCAACCATTGAAGAGTGATAAAGGATTGATTATTCTTTGATTTTATGATGACCCCATTAGAAAAAATAGTTCGCTATTGTGCTTATCAGGATCGTTCCGTCTATGAAACCAGATTGAAAATCAGAACGTTGAAAGTTTCTAAAAAGGAGGAAGAAGAGATTATCGCTCGTCTCATAGAAGAACATTTTCTGGATGATGCCCGGTTTGCCGAAACGTATGTTCGTGGAAAAATGAACTCCAAAGGGTGGGGAATCGCAAAAATTAAAGCCGGACTATTCCAAAAAGGGGTAGCAGAATCAATTATTCAAACTGTTATAGCTGAAGTAGATACCAGTCAACTGGCGGAAAATATGGATAATGAGATTATGAAATGGAAACGTTCCCATTCACTTACTTCCGAAACAAAACCCAAATTGATCCGATTTCTCTTCTCAAAAGGGTACTCTTTTGATCAAATCATGAATAAAATTGAAAAACTATGATACAATCAGAACAAATTAAAGACTTACAAACCAGACTCAGTGAGCTAAGGAGGTGTCTTTGACATTGATGCGAAAATCAATGAGATCAATGAAAAAGAAAAAACATCCCATGACCCCGATTTTTGGGATGACCCCAAAAGTGCTGAAAAATTATTAAAAGAGATCAGCGCAATTAAATCCTGGACTTCAGAATATGATCTGGCTGTTCAACAATTTGATGACCTGACTATCCTTTTTGAATTTTTTAATGCAGGGGAAGCGACCGAAGCAGAAACAGATCAAGCATATAAAATGACGGAAACAGTGATCGAGAAGCTGGAGTTCCGCAATATGATGTCCGAAGAGGAGGATCCATTAGGTGTTATTTTAACCATCAATTCCGGTGCCGGTGGTACCGAAAGTTGCGATTGGGCGGAAATGTTGCTCAGAATGTATATCCGATGGGCAGAACGAAATAAATTTACCATTAAGGTTTTAGATCAACAAGAGGGTGATGTGGCCGGAATCAAACAGGCAACTATCGAACTTGATGGTCCTTATGGTTACGGTAATCTGAAAAGTGAAAACGGAGTGCACCGCCTGGTTCGTTTGTCCCCTTTCGACTCTGCAAACAGAAGACACACCTCATTTGCATCTGTATATGCTTATCCCATTATCAATGACGATATTGTAATTGAAGTGAACCCAGCAGATATTTCCTGGGATACCTATCGTTCCAGTGGTCCCGGTGGTCAAAATGTGAACAAGGTAGAAACAGCAGTGCGATTGCATCACCAACCCTCTGGAATCATTGTGGAGTGCCAGGAAACCCGCTCCCAACTCCAAAACCGCGAAAAAGCGATGCAGATGTTGAAATCTCAGTTGTATCAAAGGGAACTGGAGAAAAAAAGGGAAAAATTGTCTCAGATCGAAAGCACCAAAAAGAGGATCGAATGGGGGTCCCAAATCAGAAGTTATGTGATGCATCCCTACAAAATGGTGAAAGACCTTCGAACAGGTTGCGAAACATCTAATGTAAACGCCGTTATGGATGGCGACTTAGATGACTTTATTAAAGCGTATCTAATGGAAAATTAGTTTTGAGCGCCGGGTTGAAATCCCTGAGCTTTCAATTCTATCTGACAATTATCATTGGTGATCAGGTTTTTACCGGCGGTTTCTGTCGTTATATAACCTATAACAGAAATACTTTTTAAATTTTTCACTTTTTCATAATCATCTTGTTTGATTGTGAAAACAAGTTCATAATCTTCTCCACCATTCAATGCAATCGTGGTAGCCACAATTTTCAACTCTTTTAAAGTTTCAAATGTGATGGTATCTATCGGTAATTTTTCTTCATAAATAGTGCATCCCACTTTGGAATTGCGACAAATATGGAGTAATGAATTTGCTAATCCATCTTTTACATTCATCATGGCAGTAGGAACAACTCCTTTTTCAGCCAACTCCTGAATCACGTCCAAACGGGGTTCAGGTTTTAATTCACGCTCTAAAATGTACTCATATCCGGATAGATCGGGTTGTTGGTTGGGATTTACTTCAAATACTCTCTTTTCCCTTTCCAATAACAATAAACCGGTATAGGCAGCTCCCAAATCTCCTGAAACACAAATAATCTCACTCTCTTTTGCCCCATCTCTTTTCACCAGGTGATCTGCTGTCGCAGTCCCTGTAATAGATGTTGCAATCGTCAATCCTGTAGCAGAAGTGGTCATATCTAAGCCAATAAGGTCAATCTGATATCTTTCACAGCAGTATCTTACTCCTGAGATAAACTCTTCCAAAGATTCTACTGAAAAACGATTTGATGCTGCAATGTTAATTCTGATTTGAGAGGGTTTTCCATTCATCCCAATGATATCAGATGCCGCAGCAGCAACTATTTTAAATCCCAAATGACGTAGCGGAAAATAGCCCAAATCAAAATGAACATGCTCCATAAAAAGCTGAGAAGCGGTCAAAACCAATTGGTTTTCGAAAGAAAGTACCGATGCATCGTTTTCTATTCCTGATAAGGAAGAGGGATTATGAAGTTTAAAAAATTCACCTAAGTGTTTGATCAACGATTCTTTACCAAAGTCCACAGCTTCGGATCTACTACTATTTTCTAACATATTGTAAGGATTAATTTCACACTGCAAAAATACGAAATAATGTAACAGGTTACAAGTAACAGGTAACAATTTTAAGGTAACAGGTATCAGGTAACAGGTAACAGGTTGTTATTTGAGAATCATGAGTTTGTCATTCCTGATCCCTTGATCCGTTTTGTATTGAATAAAATAGGTTCCGGGTGATAGATGAGATACTGAAACAACATGTTGATGATCTGAAACTTGTGTACGATAGATCTCTCGGCCGGAGATATCATATAAGGTAAACTGATAAGGCGTTTGGCTGGCATCGATGGTAAACTGATCCTGTGCCGGATTTGGGTAAATTTTAAAATGTTGATTGTAGTTGTCTACACCTACAATATTGTCAATTTTGATGTAAGACCCAAAACCTAAGAGAGATTTAGCATTGTTACAGTTGATAATCAAAACCAAATAGTAAGCCCCATTTGTAAAAGTATAACTGTATTGGGTAGTTATCGTTTGGGTTGCCCCGGTGCTGCTGGTGAAAAGCCAGGAAACCAATATGGTATTATTATTTATAACTTGATATCCTGTAATCGCATATTGACTAGGTGTGAAATTTAAACAGGTATCCATCAGATTTTGAAAGTACCCAATTAGCGTTGTATCTATACCGGGATTTAATTCATACACATAGAAATAGTGTTGAACGCCCTGAGAACATGCCGGAGAATAAACGGTAACAGAATAGAGTCCCACAGATAATCCGGTAACTGTTGCAGTGGTATCTCCTGTATTCCATTGATAAGTGTATGGAAGATTGATGACATTAGGGTTGACTACTGATACAGCTATTGATCCGTCGGAACCTCCTGGAGTAAATACAGGAGAAATTGTTCCGGTAACAACATAATTGCAATTGTTTACAGAAATCAATGGAACTGTATAATGATAAACATTAAAACAATTTTGTGTTGGATTGGTGACTGTGACGGAATAATTTCCCGGACAAAGATTAAGCAGCGCGTTTCCGGTAGTTCCGTTATTCCACTGGAAATTTAAATTGGTTTGAGTAGAAGCCAAAGTAATCGAACCAATACAATTATTCGCCGGAGAAGAAACAATCACTGGAGAAACCGGTGTATTACAAGGATTATAGCCATAATAGATCGTATCAGTATAGGTATTAATACAACCATTAGCTGTCGTGATGGTTAAAGTAGCAACGGTGATACAGTTTGGAGAAGTGAAAAGTGTCGGATTTTGCAAATTGGAAGTGCTTGAAATTCCACAACCTACAAACGTCCAGTTCCATGAAACGATAGAATCCAAATTGTAGTAAACAAAACTTGAATCCTGAAATTGAATAGTCTGAACAGAACTGGAGGGATTTGGAACCCAATACCATGTAAAAAAGGCATGACATGGTTGTTGGGAATATAGTTTTGAAAATGAGATCAAAACGATCAAAATAATAACTAATTTTTTCATGGCGATTGATTTTAACTAAGATGCAAATATACAAAATAATGTAACAAGTAACAAGTAACAGGTAACAGGTAACAGGTAACAAGTAACAGGTAACAAGTAACTGTACTATTCATTTTTCATTTTTCATTTTTCATTTTTCATTATTCATTATTCATTATTCATTATTCATTTAAAATAAATAGTGTTTTTTTACGTTAACTTTTTCTAAATAAAGACAATATGCAGAACTATTTTGACAAACAATTCCAATTAAGATACTTCGAAATGAATAAATTCGGAGAAGCATCGACAACAACTTTATTAACTTTACTAGAGGAAACTGCTGCAGATCACTGTGATTCAATTCAATATGGATTGTATGAACTACAAAATAGAAATATTGGATGGGTATTACTTTCCGGGATTATTGAGATGGAACGTTATCCTGTATACAAAGAGAACATCACAATTAGAACCTGGATGTCTGAATTTTCAATGATAAAAGGACTACGTGAAAATTTAATTTTTGATCAGAACATGAAAGTTATTGGTAGATCAAGAGGATTATGGGTGTTCTTTGATATTGAGAAGCGAAGACCTGCACCAGTGTATGAAGAGATCAAACAAAAATGGGGGATTTGTTCTGAAATGAGCATAGATCATGATATCAACAAAAAGATCTTACCCATTGGAATAGCAGACAATGCGAAACATTTTGATGTCAACATGTTTGATGTAGATGTTTATCATCATGTTAACAATATCAAATATTTGCAATGGCTTATTGAATCTGTTCCAGATGAAATTTTTGATCATTATTATCTTCAATCTATAGATGGAAGATTTATTGCCGAATCAAAATATGAAGACACCATAATATCATCGTGTCAGCAAACAGAACCAGAAAACACTTTTCTGCATACGATCTGCACACAAAAAGATTCCAAACCCTGTGCCACCGCACGCACCTGCTGGAAGAAAAGATAACTAATATGCTCAATGTGCTCATGTGTTCATGTGCTCGATCCCATTCGCCCTTTGCCTTTCGCCTTTCGCCTTTCGCCTTCTATGTTCTATCGTTGATGAGGTGTTTGTATTTGTTGTAAAGGAACGAAATAATTAATAAAAGAATTCCTAAGGATATAAATAGGATCGTTTTTGGAATAGTGTCTAAATGTTTGATGTCGTAAAAGAATAGTTTGAGTAAGGTGATACCAAATAGGGCAATCGCGCCGATGCGTATATGTTGCTTGCTTTTCCAGATCCCAATGATTATCAAAAGTAGTGAATAGACACCCCAAAGGATGCTTAATCCGATTTTGTAGATTTGTGTGGAGTGTGCCATGTCCATCCAATGGATCAGCTCACTGCTGGCAATCCATATAATCGAGATGTAAAGTATCGCATCTAAAATGATCCTGAATGTGGGGGAGATCACTTCCCGGCGAATGTATTTAAAACAAGAAAAAATTCCTACAGCGACAAAAAGAAATGAGATATACCTAATCAGAATATTAAAGATTCCACTGTGATAGTATTCGGGTAACGGTTGGACTAAATAGGTTTCTCTAAGTCCACTGAGCATTAAGAGCCCCTCCGTTAAGAAAATAATTAGGGAGAGGACTAATAATCCAAAAGTGATGGTTTCTAAAATACGGTTTTTAATTTTTTTGAAGTTTATAAAAGAGAGTACCGAAAAAAACAGGATGGAGTAGTTGATGACCCAGATCGATTTGAAAAGGAGTAAGTCCTGATCCCAAAGATAGGTGTTTCCCCTGATTTCCGTGGGTTCTATGAGGATGGCAGAGTGGCTGTAAAGCTGACTCCAGTAACTAGTAATCTCTAAACGGATGGCAAAATAGAGCGTGATCAATAAAATAGTCGGTAACCCATATTTAATGATGTTCGAGATAGTTGTTTTGTGACTCCAATCAATGGAGCTTTCTTTGCTCCAATAAAGGAAATTGATGTACCCAAAAGCGAAGATGAAAAACAGAGAGGAGAGGAAATAGATGTTGAATACCGGCATAATCCACTTTCCCGTTTGCTCAACTGAGAAAACACTATACAGGGTGAACCAGTCGTGTATGATACTGAAAAAAGCCACAACCATCAATGGATAAGCTAATATTTCGAACATGGCGACTTTTTTTGTCCTCCCAATCCAAAAGAGCGCTGCTGCTTCTCCAGCCCATAAAAGGGTTACCCAGCTGCCATTCAGTTGAACAGGAATGGTTATGGTGATAAAAACCAGTACCAATCCTAAAATGAAATAAAACAAATTTTTATCGGCCAGCTTTTGTCTGTATATGATCGCACATACAATAAAATGGATGACAGCGTTACATAAGGTAAATACGCCTAAATACCGATCTCCAATGTTGTGATTGGTGAGTAAACTATAGCCAATGCCATAAAAGAAAAATGAATTCGCAAGAAGTAAGATGATGTTTTCTATATTGAACTTCTCTTTTTGAACTAATTTATAAGCCAGAAAGGTCACATAGAATATGATAAAAAAGATGATGAGAAATGTAAAAGCTAAAGCAAACTGATGATCAGGAATGTATTTAGAAGCTTTCCAGGAGAAGAAAATGATCCAGGATAAGCCAAAAGAGGTATAATAGAGCCATTTCCAGTATTTTTTGAATGCGATCACCAGAATTCCTACATTAATAATTGCCATGTAAGTGAAAAGGATGGCTACTTTTCCGGATCCTTCACTCAATAGAAATGGGACCGCATAAGCGCCGACCAATCCAATGAGGGCTATCACTTGTTTGTTGTATTTCATGGCCGTTATGACCGCTAAAACAGTAAATACGACCATCAACAGGAAGGCAGCCACTTGCGGTAATAAGGAGTAGAAGTTGTAAGCAGCATAAGTGATGAAGTAGATGATTGCGATGGCCCCGCTAACGAGGACTGCACTATAATTTTCGTAATTTTTCTTTAACCTGATTCCAAGTCCAAATAGAGCAATTCCGGTCAAATATCCCAGGATGATTCGGGCTAGTGGGGTGATTAAATCGTGTTCAATCGAATATTTAGCACCAATAGCAACGCCAATAACAGTGATGATGATTCCGATTTTATTGATGAGGTTCTCTCCAATTATTTTTTCAATGTTGCTTTTAATATGAAATGTTTTTTTAACACGTGGAGCGCCTTCTGCTTTCGGAATAGGCTTCTTTTCAGTTTTCTCTGCTTTAGGGGATTCGAATGGTCTATAATTGAATATTTCATATTTTAATTCATTTATCTCTTTAGTAAATGCTTTTTGCTTTTTATCTAAAGACTCTAACTTCTGATACAGTTCCTCTAAAGTAGGTTTATTTTCATTCATAGTATTATTTTTTATAATCAAAAGAATTGTGATTTAATAATAAAATTTAAATTGCCCTATCATTCGCCTTTCGCCCTTTGCCTTTCGCCTTTCGCCCTTTGCCTTTCGCCCTTTGCCTTTCACCCTTCGCCCTTTGCCCTTCGCCCTTCGCCTTTTGCCCTTCGCCTTTCGCCTATGTCGCGAAAAACGCCGTTACGATCCCTGCTTTAGCAGAACCAATCACTGCTGCAAGTTGTTCAAATGTAGCTTCTTTGATCTTTTTTACACTTTTGAAGTGACTTAATAGTTGCTCTTTGGTTTTTGGTCCAATGCCGGTGATCTGGTCTAATTCTGAAGCAATACTTTTTTTGGCTCTTCGCTTTCTGTGGTGCGTGATCCCAAAACGGTGCACTTCATCACGGATGTTTTGTAGTAGCTTTTGTGATTCCGATTTTTTGTCGATGTACAGGGGTAGTGATTCCCCGATTTTGTAAATATCTTCTAATCGCTTGGCAATCCCGATAAGCATTACCTTGTCCTGAATATTTAATTGAACCAGGGCCTGATAGGCGGCTCCTAATTGTCCTTTCCCTCCGTCAATGATAATCAGGTCGGGTAGAGGAGTCTGCTCCTCTAAAACTCTCGAATACCTTCTGGTGATCACCTCTTCCATGGAAGCAAAATCATCGGGGCCAACCACTGTTTTAATATTGAAATGGCGGTACTCTTTTTTGTCGGGTTTTCCATTGATGAAACACACCATAGCAGCAACGGGTTCATCCCCTCCGGTGTTGGAGTTGTCAAAACACTCAATCCTTTCGGGTAAGCGATCCATTCCTAAGTCGTTCATCAGCGTTTTCAGTATTCGGTTGGCGTGTCGGTTAGGGTCAATCAACTCCTCCTGCTTTCTTTTCTCTAAAATAAAGAATCTGACGTTTTTTTCAGACAGTTCTAATAGTTTTTTCTTATCTCCTCTTTGGGGCGATGTGAAAATAACACGATCTAATTTGATTTCGGGAATAAAAGGGACAATCACTTCTTTCGACAATGGTCCGAACCGTTTTTCAATCTCAACCATCCCCATGAGTAAAAGATCCTCCTTGGAAAGATCTCCGATTTTGATCAATTCGAGCGTGTAAGCCTGAATGATTGATCCTTCAATGATTCTTAGAAAATTGAGATATGCTGCATCTTCATCCATTTGAATGGTGAAAACATCGCAATTAGTGATTTCAGGATTAACGACCACTGATTTCCCTTTATAAGTTTCTAAAACAGCAATTTTTTCTTTCAAAGTTTGTGCTTTTTCAAACTCCCATTGATTCGCGAATTGCATCATCTCCTCTTTTAATTGTCTGATCACAGCATTATTGTTTCCCTTGATGATCTCAACCGCTTTTTTGATATTCTCCTGATACTCCTCTTTGGAGATCAGACCAGCACAGGGGGCTGCACATTTTTTGATATGAAACTGCAGGCATGGACGGGTGTGTTGGGTAATCAGTTTACAGGTTCTGATGGGAAAAACTTCAAAAATAGTGTCTAAAAGTATATGCATAAAGCGACCGGAAGGATATGGTCCGAATAGCTCCTGTTTCGATTTGTCCGGTTGCCGCGTGGCAAAAATTCGGGGAAACTCTTCCTTAGAAATGGCAATCCAGGGGTATGTTTTGTCATCTTTAAGCATCACATTGTATCGGGGACGATACTCTTTAATCATGCTGTTCTCTAACAACAGGGCTTCCCATTCGGTGTCAACAACTGTTGTTTGAATATCTGCAATTTTGGGCACCATCACCCGCACTTTGCCTAAATCATGGTTTTTATTAAAATAGGAGGAGACCCTTTTTTTGAGAAGTTTGGCTTTGCCAATATAGATGATTTTTCCTGAATCATCTAAAAAACGGTACACTCCCGGTTTTAACGGTAGTGTTTTTAGAATAAGTGCAATATGGGGAGTAATTTTTTGTTTGTCACTCATTATACGGTCATCAATATTGCTGCAATTATTGATCCAATGATGGTTAAAATGAATATTCCGATACCCACAATAGTTAAAATTCCTACAAATTTGAATAAAGATTTCAGATTTTCAAAACCTGAAATAAAATGTTCCTGATCATTATGCTCCAAAGCGTTGATCATTTTTTCAGAAAAAAGATACAAATAAAGGGTTGGAAAGAAATATAAAACGGCCATTCCTAAATATACCACACTAATAAAAGAGTTAATAAATGGCGGAACAGCAACTGAACTGTTCAATTCATTGAATGTAGGCATGAAAATCAACGAAACCAGCCCGGCAAGTACCATGAACCCAATTGAAATAAAGCCTAAAATAGCTAAAAATTTACCCCATTTTGCAGTGGATTCTAAATAATTTAATATTTGTTCATCCGTTTTTAAAGATGAAGTTTCAAGATTTAAAAGCTCATTTGTTTCCATGATCGTATTTATTTAAAATTGTGAAATCAAATGCAAAGATAAAAAAAAATAATTATTTGCTCAATTAGTGGAAGTTTCGTTACTTTTTTTTATTTTTGCACCACAAATTTAAAAAATAATATGAAAATCAACATTTACAACATTGCTTATGCTCCTAATGCTTCAGGTGATTTAGAAGTAATTAAAGAAAAAGAATTGGCTCAAACTTCAGAATTTAATGCTAAAGGTCATGAAATATCCAAAGAGGTGTTTGATGATGAATATAGTGTATTTGCTAAAGAACTCTACGAGTACGATGAAAAAGGACAGTTGTTGAGCGAACAATTCCTTGATTATGATGGACAATTGGTTCAAAAAGTTTGTTATGAGTACAATGAAAATGGAAATGTTGTTAAAATGATAGAACAATATGAAGATTACGAAGAGTTATATAGTACCATTTTTAAATTTGATGGAACTCTATTAACTCAAGTGGATCACCTCGTTGATGATGAATTCGACTTTACCGAAAAGAAACTGGTGTATGAAAATCAAAAGTTGATCAAAGAGATACAATATGATGAGTATAGTGAAACCAAAAATATTATCACCAATAAATATAATGATAAAGGGTTGTTGATCAAATCGGTAAGGGATGAGGTTAAGGAAAAAGACAGAAGAACTTTTGAACTTTTTTATGATGATCAGAACAATAAAGTGAAAGAGTTGATTTATAACTACAAAGATAAACTAATCGCAGCACAATATATTCGTTATGATGAAAAAAACAGAGAAGTGGAAAGCGAATGGGAAGATGTAGATCATTATAAAAAAACTGTATTGGAATATGATGGAGATCGTGTTAAAACGATCATCTATTATGATAAAGAGGGTCAAATCACAAGTAAGATTGAAAATTTTTATGATGAAAACAAAAATTTAATTCAATCTAAACGATTTGAAATGGATAAAAATTTTACAAACGATCTCTATTTAGCACAAGAAACCGTTTACGAAAGGGTCTCCTAAATGAAACGTCTCTTTATTGCTGTTCCGGTTGTTTTATCTGATGATTTTCAAAAATTATCAGAAACCATTCAGCAAAAAATGAAAAGAGACGATGTTGTTTGGGTAAAGCCGCAATTACAACACTTAACTTTACGATTTTTGGGAGCCACAACCGATTCCCTGATAGATCCTTTAATTTCAGCTTTACGAGAATTAGGTTCTCAAAATAGAAAATTTGAACTCAAAATGGATAAAATCGGTGTTTTTGGTAGCCGATATGCTCCAACCACAATATGGTACGGTTTTAATCATTTTGAACCCTTTAAAAATCTATTTGATCAACTGGAACCTCGTTTGAAAGAGATCGGTTTTGAAGCTAATTATGGCAATTTTGTGCCCCATCTTACGGTGGGAAGAATAAAAAAAATTGAAAATAAACATCAGTTTACAGAGCAAATCACACAATTACAACCCACTTTTACCCAAAGTGTAGCGATTGATAGCCTGGAACTGATTAAGAGCAAATTGACAACACAAGGCCCCATTTATAAAACTTTAGAGGTGTTTCCTCTACAATAAAATCAGAGAAATATGTCAACCATGTACCATTACATCACGATTGATGATGAAACAGCAACCCATGTCATACTGGAGCATTTTTTAAAAAACTATCCGGAATTACAAAGTGCAGGACAATATTCAGATCCTGTAACTGCTTTAAAACAAATTAATTCAAATGATTTAGATCTTCTTTTTTTAGATATAGACATGCCCGTTTTAAATGGATTTGAGCTAATTGATCAATTGGAAAAGAAACCTTTGATTATCATGATTACGGCACATGCTCAACGATACGCTTTGAATGGATATCAATATCTGGAAAAAGGGGTGATCGACTTTATTGAAAAGCCTGTTGATCAGGAGCGACTCGGAAAAGCGATTCAAAGGTTTTTTAAATACAAGGAAGAGTTATCAGAAAATAAAAGTTTAGATTTTTTTCTCGTAGAATCTTCAAATGCAACGATTCAGGTTCAAAAAAAGGACAAATGGGTCTCCATAGAATCCAAAAATATTACTTGTATATCGGTAAGTGGGAACTATGTTTTTTTCAATACAGTTGACGGAGAGCACTATTCCAAATATTGTTCTTTAGAAGATGCTATGAATTCATTGCCTGCAGATCTCTTTATTCAGGTAAACAGACAGCAAGTGGTCAACAGCATTCAAATCCAATCTTACAATAAAGACACGATTAATTTAGGGAAAGATCAGCTTGGTAACGAAACGCTCATTCCCATCTCGGTAAGAAGAAGACAAGAGGTGATCGAGCAGATCGAAACGATAAAGAAAAGGCTGGGAATTAAATAATGTGCTGATGTGATAATGTGCTAATGTGCTAATTAGACCGCCGACTGCCGACCGCCGACTTGATTACGTTAATTTCACCTTTAAGGTTGCATTGAAATTGGTATCAGTGTTGTTGATGAGTAATTCGTGCTTTCCCGGATAAAGCAATTCTAATCTGGATTTTAAATTACTCAATCCTTTAGAGGTTGAATCGATCTCATTTTTTAATTCCAACCATTTGGTATTGATACAAGAAAATTGAATCTCATTATGATGAATCATGGAAATAGAAATATCAATTTTGCCGGATTCATCTTTTTGTACATATTTGAAGGCGTTATTCAGGATTGGTTCAAAGAGTAGGGGAGCAATAGAAAGGTTTGGAATATTTGGATCAATATTTAAGGAAACCTGAACTTTATAATCGAATCTCTTGTTTTCTAATTCCAAATATCTGCGATAAAAATCGAGTTCTTCAACAATAGAGACTTTATCCCGATGCGATTCATCCACATAATAATGTAACAGTTTAGATAACTGGAATATATAATCAGGAAGTTTTTCATTTTTTGTGATAGAATCTGCATATATGGAGTTTAAAACATTGTACAGAAAATGGGGTGCAATTCTGGATCTTAAATAGGTGTTTTCAATTGTAAATTTTTCTTTTTCAAGTTGATTCACTTTGACTGCAACTGTATAAAATTTGAGAATTATAAAAAAGATAACAAATCCCAGATCTCTTAAGAAAGTTAGAAAATAAACAGATCTGATATAGTCATTCATCAACTTTTCAGGAAGAAACAAAGACTTATTAATGACAGGAACAGCAATGGAACTTTCAATAATAGTGATTATTCCAACTGAAAGAAGAGAAACAATTATATATAGGATTCTGTGATTTCTTTTGAAAAGGTAGGGGTAGAATATAAAGTAATTGAGATAAATAACAAGTGCAATTAAAATAGTGGAAAAAATTTCCAAATGCACTCCGAGAGTAGGCCTGATAAACGAATATTTCAAAAAGAAGTATCCGGTAAAGACCCAAAATAAGGAGTGAAGAAAAATTTCCAGATATTTTTTCATAAATTATTGATTATCGAATAAAGGGGTTGCTGTAAAGGAAACTCTTTCAAAGTAAAGGAGACTATCGTCGTTATTTCTTTTAATAAATTGTTCCGGAATATTGATCCATCTGGTATTCCAAGAGGTAAAAGTACCTGAAATCCAAAACGAACGATCGGGAAAAAGGAAAAAATTATCGTATCTGAATTCATCATATAAACCGAGAGAGTCCAATATTTGGGAAGGTAAACTGGTCACTGTATAAAGATTGGCAGGTTGACCAGGAATCAATGAAATATGTGTTTCAAAAGGAGTTACGGCAATGACAGATTGAACGGTACATTTATCGCCGGGGCCTCTGCAGGGAACATGGGTAGGAGTTCCGTTAATCATTACACAACCAGTGCATTCTGAAGCATCATGACCCAATTTCATATTCATCTGATAATACATTTTTGTTGGAATACCGGAAGGGATTACTGTAGCTGTTGTAGTTGGATTTTCCTGGGTAACTACTTCAGATCGGGTCAAATACTCGGGATCATCATCACATCTGATGCTAATTATTGCTAAAATAACAACACAACAAATGGAAAGGAGTCTTTTAAGAATGAGAGCTTTTTTCATAGTACCAATTTTATTCAACATAGTTAAATTGCCAGCGTAAGTATGTGTCTAACATCGTATTAGTATAAATCTGAGATAAATAATCATTTTTTTGATATACTAAATCGTAAGTAGTAGTGGTACCTGTAACCGGAGTTTCGTAGTACTCAGCATAAGTGGAAGATTTAAAATTGTTTTTGCAGTAGCTGGTCAATGGAGATGATGGAAATTTTAAATAATCAACCAACGCAAAGGGTAAACCATATAAAGGATTTTTCTGGTCATCATAAGTAAATTTAGAAAGTGTTGTAAATCCGTTTTGATATACAGTTTCCAGTTCTGTAATATTATCTTTGGTATATTTAACATTTGTATAGGAAAGATAAATCAGATCACCTTTTGTCATTTCAATAACTTTCTGAGCAACTGCCATGTTTTGTTGGTTCATATATGTTTTATACAATTGCGATTCGTTTAAAAAATTTTCTTTAGCATTTTTTATAAGACCGGTCATGAATGTTTTGTAAGCATAAATATCACCATGATACCTTAAGAATGTGTCCATCTGAAATAATCGGTTAGAATTATCGAAATATTCTACTTTACTCAGTTTTTTATCAATATAGGTCATATTTACATGTCCGTAAGACTGATTGCCGGTAAATCCATAAATGATGGTTACCTGATCATCCTCGTTGTATTCAAACTGAAATTTGGACTGATCATAAAAAACAGCTTTAGAGATTTTCTCCTGATCATAAATAAAAGAGATGTAGGGTGTTTTAGAAGAGTATTGATAATCCATAATAGAAAGAATTTTTTCTTTAGGATTATAAACATCTTCATGCTGACAACCTAAAAGGGTTGTAACGCAAAGAATGAGTAGTAAATACAGTGTTTTTTTCATAGCACACAATTCGATATGCAAAATTAATTAATAATTAGAGATATTATTGAAATGGAATAGGAAATATGATGAAAATATGATGAATGCGATTATGAAAGTTCTTCTTGAAGGTCTAACCATGAACTCTCTTTTTCTTCTAAATGAAGTTTACATTTTTCATATTGTTTATAGAGGGACCCATCATTGATTTGAGCTCCAAACTGATCAGGATTGGCCAGTTTTTCTTCGATTGAGGAGATCTCTTTTTGGATATGATCCATCTCCTCTTCCAGTTTTTTGATTCGGTTTTGAATTTTTCTTAATGCTGCATCCATTTCTCTCTTCTTTTCATAATTTTCTTTATTGGAAGAGAGTCCTTTTTCTGAATTTGAATTCAGGGCATTGTTTTTTTGAAGTTCGTTTAAAGAATCGATTTTCTTTTTTTCAAGAAATTCAAAAACATCACCCATAAAAGTTTTAATTTTTTGGTTTTTGAATTCAAAAATTTTATCGGTTAAGCCTTCTAAAAAGTCACGGTCATGGGAAACGAGAATCATACTTCCCTGATATTGCAAAAGAGCATTCTTTAAAACATCTTTAGATTGCATATCGAGGTGATTGGTAGGCTCATCGAGAATTAGCAGATTAAAAGGGGAAAGTAATAGTTTTGCCAAAGCGAGTCTTGATTTTTCGCCACCTGACAAAACAGAAACTTTTTTCTCGGTATCTTCTGTGGAAAACAGGAATCTTCCTAAGATGGTTCTTATTTTGGGTCTGATATCACCTACAGCGACATCATCAATAGTTTCGAAAACCGTTTTATTGGGATCCAGTAAAAGTGCCTGATTCTGAGCATAGTAGCCAATCACAACCTGATGTCCCAATTGTAAAGTCCCATGTTGGGGTTTCAATTCTCCTACGATTGCTTTTACAAAGGTGGATTTTCCTTCCCCATTTTTCCCGACAAAAGCAACTCTTTCACCTCTTTCGAGGTGCATATCAATATTGTGAAGTACTTTCAACGAACCATAACCAAGATCGAGCGCTTTTGCTTCAACCGTAACTCTTCCTGAGTGGGGAGCCGGTGGAAATTTGAATGAGATAGCAGATTGATCAATATCATCCACTTCCACTTTATCCATTTTTTCGAGTAGTTTAATTCTACTTTGAACCTGTTTTGCTTTGGATGATTTGTATCTGAATCTTTCAATAAATTTTTCAATCTGGTCAATCTCTTTTTGTTGATTTTCGAAAGCAGATTGTTGAATTTCAATCCGTTCCATCCGTTGTTCAACATATTCGGAATAGCTGCATTTATAATCCTGAATAGTCCCAAAAGTGATCTCAATTGTTCTGTTGGTCACCCGATCTAAAAATGTTCTGTCGTGTGAAACTAAAATCAGACAACCATCATAGTTGGCCAAATAGTCCTCAAGCCATTGAATAGATTCAATATCAAGGTGATTAGTAGGCTCATCCAGCAGGATGATTTCCGGTTTTTGAAGCAGAATTTTGGCTAAAGCAACCCTCATTTGCCATCCGGAGCTAAACTCAGCTAAGGGGCGGTGAAAGTCAGAAGATTTAAAACCAAGTCCTAATAAAACTTTCTCACTATCACCCTCCATGGTATGGCCTCCCAATAAATGAAAACGATCGGTATAATCGGCTAATTTTTGGGCTAGCTCAATATAGTGATAAGATTCATAATCTTCTCGTTCTGTCAGTATTTTTTGGGTTTGGGCAATATTTTTTTCAAGAAGTTTCTGTTCAGTAAAGGCAGATAAGGTTTCTTCCCAAACACTTTTTTGAAAATTAGTGGCCATCTCTTGTGGCAGATATCCCGTGCGAAAACCACTGGTAATTACCATGGTTCCGGTTTCAGGTTCCATTATTTTATGGATAATCTTAAGAAGTGTAGATTTTCCGGCGCCATTGCGACCCACTAAACCAATACGATCGTAGTCACCGGCTACAAAAGAAACATCTTTAAATAGAAAATCACCTGAAAAATTGATAGATAGTTTATTAACCGTAATCATAAAGCAAAGAGAGAAAAGGAGATTATTGTGTCAAAAGGAGTCTTACACTAACACCAGTTTCAATATTCATGTTATTATATTGTAATTTTAAATGAGGACGATTCACTACCTGGTTATAATACAACCGAAGTCCCACTAATTTACTGATCTGGTAATCTGCTGCTACATTTACTGTAATATTGAGCATACCGGAAGAGATCTGTTTTTGGTTTTCTTCAATTTTTCTTAGGATAGTCATATTATCTTTGATTGAAAAACCGGCAGTAACATTTAAGTCACTCACGATCTCCTTTTTTTCACCTGAGAAAACCAAGCCAAGTTTTAAGTCTTTGAAACGATAACCAGCTGAAATGGATAACTCATTGGAGTTCATTTCAGTAATCTGGTTATTGGCAAAGCTTAAGGAGATATTTCTTCCTCTTTTATAATCCACTTTAAGCATCATACTATTTTTGAGGGTCATATCAAATCCAATAAATGGTCCAAATTGCTCACTGATAGATACTTGTTTAAAATCTCTTTCGGCAATAAAGTTGCCTAATGCATCAGTAGCTGTAGGGTTCCCGTTAACATCCTCTTTGTAGTTTAAATCTGTTGAGAAATTACCAACTGAATAAGTACAAACATAAGAGTGATTCAAGGTAACGTTTTGGAAAAATTTACTTAATCCTTTAATTTTGGATAATCCATTATAATTCAGTCTCCAGTTTGGAAGAGGAATTTTAGGGAATGGGTTAGAAATATCTAATTTATTTTTATTTTGACCACCATAAGTGGCTAAAAACGCATTAGTTAATACTTCTTTATTAACGCCGCTATAACCTACAGGGAATCCTGTTTCGGGGTCAATCACACCGTTAGAGTTGGGATTCGTAGCTGAAATTTTCTGTGCCATCTCATATCTGATGGATCTAAATTCAGCAAAAACTTCATCCGAATTTCTAAAGAAAGTATTCAACCCAAAGAAAGAAGTATTAAATGTTCCATTAGTCATTGGAGAATAATGTTGCATAACACCTTGATTATCTGATCTGTAATATTCACTAAATGTAGAAGTATAAACTCTGTTAGCTGTAAAATCGATTCTGAAATCTCTAAAAGGTTCCACGGTTGCTCTAAAATTCCAGGTTTGGTTTTTCCTTTGCTGGAAGGCTGAATTGAGGAGTGTATCTTTCGTAATCCAGTTTCCATCCGTAGCTAATCGTTGAATATTGGGTTGTCCTCCTAAAATAAATAGGGCACCTGGAGCACCGGAAGTGAGATTCATCCCAAAAAGTTCAGGAGATTGTGTATAACCGGGTAAAGTAGTTCCACGACCTTCTGTGATGTTAACAGAAACATTTCGAACCATCATTAAGAAACGCAACGAACCATCCAAAATTACTTTTCCAATATTTGTTTTAACAGTATCTTTTGGGGCTTCCTGATTGGGTTTATTTGCTGTTCCCCTTCCTGTAGATTGAGTAGTTGTAGGTCGTTTAGTCCCCTGATTTACTTTTTTGAGGTATGGGATTACATCGTACAAAGTAACCAGATTAAAAGTAACATTACCCTGAGCCTGATTGGAGTTATCTATTGTATTCCCTAAAGAAGCCAAAGAAATAGGAGATGCAGTATAATTGAAGGTTCCATTATACATTACACTGGTATTGATCCATTTAAAAAGTGGAATTTTATTGATTGGTACTTGCCAGTTTCCATCCACTCTTTGTGTAAATGTTGTGATTCTACCACCATCACCAAATGCTCTCCATACAGAATCTTTCTCCTGACGAGAATCAATAAGTCCCTGTGGTTCATCAATACGAGCTGTAGCCAGTGCTTTATAGTTAAACCGCAATGATTGCGTTAAATCCCATTGAACAGAGTAATCTCTTAACCACATGAAATTTTTAACAACACTGGTGTCAATAATGATGTTTCCCTGACTTTTTGGTCTCAATTTAAATTCATTCAAATCTCTGGAAACAGTAGTTCTTATTGTTACGTTTTTAGGAAGAAGGGTAAAGTTGAAATCTTTAATGAGTTGCAACCAGGGCGATTTCAAAAATTTGGCAGATGCAAGTGGTCTGAAGTTTTTAGGATTATAGGTAAATGTATATCCAATTTGACCTTCATGTTTAAATTCATTATCAAATTCAACATCCACATCTCTTTTCTTAACTTCCGAATAGGAGTAGGATAAGTCAAAATTTTCTACATCCCAAGGCCTGATTTTAAGAGGTTTGTTCAGATCTCGTTCTTTACGAACGTTTGTCATGTTCAAGTTTTGTCTTTGTACCAATACTGTAGTCATTGATCTGATTGAATCACGTTCATTTTGAGTGTCATAAGTTGACAAATCATCACTTAAGAAAACATCAGGATTTAGCGGATTGTATTCAGGAAGTTCACCAACGCGGGAGAAATCGTAATGTAAAGGTATTTTGATATTCCAGTTTTTAGGAAATAAAACTTTTCCTCCATCTAAATTGGTAGCAAAGTCAACACTATATTTTGTTGTAATTTGTCTTTCCGTAATGGCTTGTTCCAAGGATCCGAAGCCTGGAGTTGAGTATGTTGAGGACAAGGTAATATCACCTAAGTCAGCTAAATTCATACGAACTCTACCTAATGCAGCAACACCGCTGCGATCGTTGAATCCCACAAGACGAAGCTCATTAAGCCAGATTTCAACCGATTTAGCTTCCATATCATCCCCATCATTAAGGGTTCTTTTTTTAGGATTTCGCACCCCAATCATAATGGTATTTACATCAGCAATATTGGGCATTCCGACCACTTTGATTTTGTTTCCGTTTTCTAATTTATAGACAAAAGGAACCGTATTGCTTGGGTGTTGCCCTTTTCTAACTGCTTGATTTCTTAGTTGTTTGATATTAACCAATGAATCCAGAACAATGTTCATTCTATTATTAGCGGGCCATACAGCTGCAGAATCTTTACCGGTTCCCCATGGGGTAGTTTCAAGCGGAATTTCGTATTCGTAGTAGTTATCAGTAAAGTCAGATCCAATTCTCATAAATATAGTTACATCCCCTTTTTGAAGTTCTCCAGAGCTATATAAATCTTCGGCATGAATAAACATTTGAAGTGATTCAAACTGGCGCATATCAAAAGCTGTATTTTTATATACTGCTCTGGCGTCACCATCGGTTAAATTCGCAACTTTTAAGGTAAGGGCTTGTTCATTGATTTTATAGGTAGTACTGATACCCAATTGTGACTCACGTTCAATACCAGGAGGTAATACGTAAGGGATTGGGACTCTGTTTGAGTTTTCTTCGTAACTGATTGTTCCCACATTGATGGTTGTTTCATCTGCACCTCCAGGAATATAGTCACCATCTTCAAAAAGCTCATGTGCGTATGTTCTCCAGTTACTTTTAACCAGTTCGAATGTAGCAAAACGACAAATAATCGGTTCTTCAAAATCTTTCATTAGCACGCGGATGAAGCGAATCGAGTTAAATCCGGAGATATTTCCAATCACTTTATCAGGATTTTTAATAGGAATTCTGAACTGATACCATCTGGTGATAGGGGAGGATCCGTCAGGTAATCTTTCCGGAATAGCATCATATACATCATTGATATAATTTTGCCCAACTTCCATTCTATCCGGTTTTAATTCAATCACATACTGGAAATATTTCTCATCTTCACTTAATGTATTATCTTCGTTTACATCTTCAATATTGGGTGTCACTAAAACGGAATAGCCGGAAACTACATTTGAATTTCCATCTGAGTTATTGTATTGTTTGTAACGTTCTACAATTTTAATATTTGCATCATCATAATCTTCCCCTCTGTAGTAATGAAAGTTATCACCTGAAGGGTCGTTAATTGCTTTTTGATACACCACAGAGTTTTCTCCGAATTGGGTTCTTAAAATTTGCAAATAATTGTTGTCAAAATAGTTTTGTTCTCTGGTATCCGGAAGTCCATCAAATCCAACATCTTGATTATCAATTGTATTTCCAAATGAGTTTACGATTGTCTGAATAGTAGGAACTCTACCCCAAACGGTAAATTCAACATCATTATCGGAACCATCTTCAGGAAGTCCACTTTCGGTGAATTTCTTTCCGTCTCTAAGAATATCTTCTGAAATATCTCCAATATTAATGATCAATTTTCCACCAGTATGGGCTGTATTTTCGATAAAAGGATCCATCATCCAAAACTCAATATATTCGTAGTTATTGGATTCAAAATCGGTATAATCAAACTTACGCATAATTCCACCCCAACGTGTTTCCGGTTCTTTTAAAGTTCCATCCTCATTGATCCCAGCTGAAAATCCTTCATTTCCGGTTACATCGAAATTGTAGGGACCTCTTTCTGAAGGATAAAAAGCTAAATTAAAAACACCCATGTAGGTAGATTGAGCTGTACTGCCGTATTCTTGATTAGGGAAAAGTTCCGTTTTATAAACCGCTCTGGCATAAGGAGCAGATTGGTCCTCTTTTGTTATATTGGAAGGAGTAGAAGAGTTATTATAGTAGAATAACTGATCAATAATATACCAGGAAAGTTTAGCTCGATTGAATCCATAAGCCAGTTTTCTTCGATCTACAGCATCATTGGCAACCGGTAATGCTTCTTTAAACAGATCAGGTTGTCCTTGTGGAGTTGAAGCTAAAACCCATCTGTTCACACCGGAAAGGTCACTGGTTGATTTAACCCCCTCGAAATCATCGATATAAGTAGTTCCGGCACTACCTACTGCTCTGGAGTGTCCGGGAATAAAATGAGCAAATTCTGCATCTGCTTGTAAGTAAGATTTTGCAGTTGTACTGTAAAAAGGAAGAAAATCAACAATTTTTGTAATGATAGGTAAATCTCTTTTATAAGATGTATTTAATCCCCAAATCACATTATTGATTGGTTCATTTCCGTAGTTTACTTTTTGAGTCAGAGGTTTTTCCCATAAATTCAGAATAGTACCTCCAATATTAAAGTTAGGATTGAATCGATAATCCAAATTGGCTCCAAATAAATACTTTTTATTCGCCATTGTATTCTGATCTTCCACAGAGATGGTGATTGGAGTTCCGGATTTTAAGATCCCTTCGTTGGTTATGGTTACACTTCCCATTCCATAATTGACTGTAAAATCCTGATTTTCAGTAAGTGGAATTCCACCGGCTGTTACTTTAACGGAACCTTGCGGTACATTGAAAGCACCCAATTGGTATTCAGATCCATAAGAGGAACGATAGTTACCCTCAATGTAAAATTTATTTTTACTAGTATATTGTTGCGCCATGGTTTTAGTCATGGTATATAACGAGTCGAAAGCATATTTATCGGCAATTTCGGGCTCAGGGATAACTGCTCTTAAATCTTTACCAAAAGGTTCAATGGTAGGGAAATAGATTCTACCATTTCTGGATACAACTGTTCCCCCATTTAGATCGGCTCCGTCGATAAAGTCAAAAACACCGTCAGGATAAGGGTCTTGTTGTTGATTGAGTCTATCCATACCCATTAATCGGATAATTGGGATCCCTTTTACTGAACCTGTATTGAAAAATCCATTAGGCACACCCTCTTCATCACCGGTAAATAAAATGTTTAATCTAAATTTCTCGGGAGAAATCTGATATGCATTCAAGTTATAAACGTTTTTCATCATCAACTTCCAAAGAGGTGATTTGGTGTTTAAATTGCTTGATTTTAATAACTTAACTCGGATTGTTTGGGGTGATGAAACTTCGTTTGAAAATTCTCCGACTTGATAAATAGTGTTATCACCAATCACCTGATATTGAAAAGCAACTGCTAAAACCTGATCTGATGTAAGGGTTGTATTCAAGGAAATAAAACCAAGTTTGCTGTTAAAAGTGTATTCAGATGGGTTTAATAATTTGGCATTTTCAATTTTTTCATAGTCAACACCGGATGTTAATCCAAAAACTCTCAGATTATTAGAAGCTGTGCTGATATCACGGTATTGAGAGGTGTCAATCAGGAAGTTTAAATCATTGCTGTTATCTCCCGGAAGCACCTGACCAGTTCCTTGAAAACCGGAAAATGAAGGTTGATTTTCCGCTAAGTCTGTAAATGCAACAATATTTCTATTCTCAGTAGTGGCAGGACCAATAGTTGTTCTCCAAACTTCAATTCTGGTTATCACAATTGGAGAGCCAACTAATGGGAGGGTGGACATAAATTTATTGTAATTATCTCTAAAATATTGTGCAATAAAAAAGTGCTTATTAGATTCGTAGTCATCCGCTTTAAAATAAAAATCCTGAGTTTGCGCTCCACCGGTTACTGTAATACTTTTTTGGGATGAATTTTGCTCAGACATGACAGCGGTAACAGTAAGTTTTCCAAATTTAAGAGCTGTTTTGAGACCTCTTAAGGTTTGACTTCCTGTAATCAATGTACTTTGCAAAGGGAGCATCACATCACCAAACTCCAAGAGTTGGATGATATCATCCTCTTTCCCTTCATATTTTAACTTCATTTTATTATCAAATTCAAAATTTGATTCTGTATTATAGTTGAGGTTAAATGATATTTTATCGCCCACTTTGGCAATAACATTCATTTGAATTTTTTCATCAAATTTGAATTCTGTTCTTTTTTTCTGTCTTTCGGTCAGCATTGGATTTTCATCCCGGTTATGGAGTACTCCAAACAAGAGTTCCACATTTCCTGAAGGCCTGATATCTATGGTGTTACTACCAAAAATACTTTCAAAGAGATCTCCACCAATTCTGAGCGAAGGGATTAAACCGTTACCACCTCTTCTGTTTGGATTATCTGAATGACCGGCACCTCTTTGTTTCCAATAGTTACGGGTTTCATTTCTCAAATCATATTCAATAAATTCAGGAATATCCATAGATGCAGAGGCTCCGAATGGAACGTTCCCGATCATGTTGCGAAAAACATACTGATTAGTTATGGTATCAAAAAAGATATCTGTATAAAGAGAGGGAGGATTTGAAAGATGAAATGGGGAGAAAATGGGGCCTTCAGACAAAGGGTTGTTTAATGGTTGTGGGATTGGTGAAATCAATCCGGAATCGGGAGGAGTTACAGGTGTAGGGTCACTATTCCAAGATGTGTGATGTTCAGTAACTGATGACATATCATCGGATACAGATTCATCATCAAAAAGAGATGGGTTTTTTATTTGGTTAGGAATAGCCCAAAGTGCTGAATAGAGAGCTATAACAACAAAGGCTGGGATTATGAAAAATCGGGATTGTTTGCTCAGTAACACGTTATCTTCAATCTAATAGTCTATAATAATTTTAATGCTTTTTTTATCAAATCCTCAACACTTAAATTGACACCATCCGATTTGATAATTTTTTCTAACACAGCATCTGCTGAATTTTTGACAAAACCCAACGATACTAAAGCAGATAACGCTTCTACTCTATTATTATTGTAAGAAAAAGTAAAAATTTCATTGTTTTGACTGCTTGATTTGCCAATTTTATCTTTTAACTCAATGATCACCCTTTGAGCTGTTTTAGCACCAATTCCCTTAATGCTTTGAATCACTTTTAGATTTTCGGTAGCAATGGCATTGATTAACTCATTCACAGACAGTGATGATAGCATTAAACGGGCGGTATTTACTCCAATACCGTTTACAGATATTAAAAGTCTAAATAGATTCCTTTCCTCCTCTTCGGCAAAACCGTAAAGCAGCTGGGCATCTTCCCGAATTACATAATGGGTTAACAATTTCACTTCTTCGTGATCTCCCAGATTGGAAAAAGTAGCTAATGAAATATGAATGAAATAAGCAATTCCTCCAGAGGTTTCCAGCACTACATACGCCGGATTTTTATCGATTAATTTTCCTTTTATATATTCGATCATATTAGTTCAGTTGAATCTGCAAAGATACAAAATAATAAGCTAATAAGCTAATAAGCTAATTTGTAAATTAGCACATTGGTGAATTAGCAAATGAAATAGGCGAATGGCAAAAGGCGCAGGGCGAATGGGGTAAGGGATAGTTCATTATTAAAAGCCTAAGTAGGTGGGAGTTTCAGGGGTGTTAAAATGGGAGCGTTTAAAAGGGTGCGCTTCAGTGCTGAAAATATAATCATCGAAGGGGAACTGATTTTCATGATAGGAGAAGGTGAGAAAGAGATATTTTAATGTTTCAGCAAAAAAGTAAGTAGCCATCTCATTTCCTTGTTTCATAGTTTTGATATTTTCAATAGCCGTAAATGCATCTTCCGTTCTGCAATATTTTTTGATGTTGTTCCAATACTTTACATTCATATTATAATATAGAGTATCCTTAGTGAAATGGTATAAATAGTAAGCGGATTCCATGATTTCCGGATTCAGATCGTAAACCGGATATTTTACTTCTTTTTTCTTATAATCGTAACTCATAGGTTCTAAACCGTACATATCCCAAACACCATTCCATGTTTTTTGAAGAAATCTGGCATCACTGATATTCCCTGAAAGGGCTAATAAGGCAGGGAAAAAGGCATCATAAAGTGTTATCACAGAAGATGTTTTTTCTCCGGTGTACATGTGAGCCCTGCCAAACCATAGCTTATTATCATAAATATCTGCTAAATATTTTTGAATACCAGGGATACTATTATCCCAAATTATCTTTAATTCAGGGTCGCCAAACAATAGATATGCTTTATAAATATATTCGTAATAGGAATCAACCCCGGCACAAATATGACTTTGAAAGGAGATCCATTTTCCATTTTGAACCTGGATTACATCGCCAATTAATCCCAATGAAGAACTTGCATAATGGACTGCTTTCACTGCTTTTTTGGCGGCCTGATAATATTTGGGATCTTTTGTATAGTAACTTAAAACTCCCATTTCTATCAAATAAGTTCCGGCTTCTGCAATGTTTACAGTGTCCCCTTTTGTTTCTCCTGTTTGCAGATTGACCCAGTAAGTCGGTATTCCTGTCAAGGTATTAAAAGCGGGTAAAATTCTATTTCCAAAATCGATCGCTTTTTCCAGAATTTGTGGATTTTGAGAAAGATCATACATAGAAAGTAAGCCACCTAAAATTCTGATATTGACTTCAAAAGTTTTTACAAAAATATTTTTATTAAAATTTAAAGAATCAATCACATATCTTTCAATTTCAGCGGTTTCATCCTGTAAACCCATTAAATATAACGTACTATAAGCATCAATGGGGGAAATATAGAGTGGTTCACTGTACCAATCAGAAAATGAGTGGGTTAAAGGTAAATAAACATCGTGCCCCCAGGCATATTTTTTGTATGAATTCCATGATCTGACTGTTTCGTTTATCACATCCTGAGCCTGTTCATTGTAGGCTACCTGAGCAAAGGGGGATTGGATGCAGAAAAACAGCATCAAGGCAAAAATTCCTTTTTTTAGAGATCCCATATTCATTTTTAATTATTTAACAATGACTAATTTGCTGTTTAATACCTGATTTCCTATTGTCATTTTTACAATGTAATGACCATTTGCTAAATTAGATACATCAATTCTCTGATTAGAATTGGTCCAATTGGTTTCCAATAGTAATTTACCTTCCATGCTGAAAATCTGCAATGGAACACTACTCATTTCTGTATTTTCATATTTACAATAGAAGTAATCTTTGGTAGGGGTTGGATATATATCAAATGAAGAGCTGTTTTGATCTTGAACTCCAACAGCATAATGGCCCACAGCCAGCGTATATTCTCCGGGTAAAACATGATTTGTGATGAGATATCCCTGAATATTGCTACCTGACACTGTAAATGGGATTTGGATCCAATCCTGAGATGCGTTTCTTCTATATAAAAGGAGAAGATCCTCTTTTGTATATCCTTGCATCATCTCATAATCTTTAGAAGTGGGTAAGCTGGATACATATTTAAAATGGATAGCACCCTGAGTGATATGGTTTTCTAAAAATTCTACACTCCAGAAATGGGTATTTGACATGCGATAGATATCATCAGATGGATTTTGAAATGGATCCGGTGCCACTAAGTTATAAGCTGCATAAATGGAAGTTGTATCAGTAAAAAGATCATCTTTAAATCGGATGAAAGCATCATTACATGTTATTGAATTTGTATTTATGAGTTGTACATAATAATCAAAAAGGGCATCTCCTAATTTTTCATTGGGATCTATGATATAAAAAGCAGGCTGGAATGGGATATATACCGGTGTAGCATCGGTATGTCCATTAAATGGGATTCTTTCAATGGTGTATGTGCTTCCGGTTGCTGAAACAAATTTCACATCAACCCGGTTTGAGTTGGCGTAGTTGGGAGCATGATGTAATCTTTGTTTAAAATGGACATTGTAGTAATTGGGAGTTGCCAAAGGAACAATAGAATCAATAGAATAATGCAAAAAGCCGGGTTGATGGATCCATCCCTGATAAAAATCCATGAGATTCATGCCGGTGATTTGTGAGATTTTTGTGAAAAACTCTTCAGAATTGATATTTCCGAATTTTTCTTGTATTAAAAGTTCGGTTAAACCGTTAAAAAACAGAGAGTCTCCCATATATCCTCTAAGAGAATGTACAGTTAGTGCCCCTTTATCGTAAGTGGTTCTTCCATAGGTAACAGGCTGAGGAATATTATCTAAAGCATAATAATCACCATCATCAACATGGGCAGTTTTAATGACAGAACGATGAAGATCTCTTTTTTGATTGGCAGCAATAACACCTGTAGGATCTAAATATTCATTTACTACAGATTCTGAATAAACAGCAAAACCCTCTTTTAACCAAAGCTGTTCCGGTCCGGAGGGTGTGATTTGGTTTCCGAACCACATGTGGACAAATTCATGAACCATCAAAGACTCATAAGAAGTTGTGCCATCCACTGCAAACATCGGATAACAAATATTATCCACATGTTCCATGGCTCCTTGAGTAAAAGGAACAATCGTATAACCAACACGTTGCCAAACATAAGGGCCGTATAGATTTTCAAAGATATGTATTGCTTCCTTTAAATGAATAAAAGTAGCAGGAACATTTTGTATTACAGAAGCAGGGGCATAGATCGTGATAGGAAGCACTCTTTCTAATCCATGAACTGTATCTTCGTAAAGTTGAAAATTGCCAACAGCACAAGCAGTTACATAAGTTGCAATAGGATAGGGGAGTTCCCATTTCCAGATTCGGGTCTGATCGGGAAGGGTTATTGAATCGGTTAATACACCGTTACATACTGCTCGTTTATCGGCATCAGTACGTATGTTAAAAGTGTAGGTTGCTTTATTTTTAAAATCATCCAGACATGGAAACCAGACACGTCCAATAGTTGGAGGAATCATGCTCATTCCCACTCCAACATTATAGGCAAAATCGTTGGTAAAGAAGTAGCCGCCCCAGTCGGGATCGGTTACCGGAGTTCCATGGTAATACACTCTGACTGTTTGAGTATCTCCCTGATCAACTCCTGACACCGGAATTCTGATTAATGAACCGGTATGCGTATAAGCTGTACTATTTCCGTTTAAAAAGAGAGAATCAACCGTTAATGCTAGCAGGTCTAAGTCAATTTGTGGGAGATTATTGATTTTGGATACCACTTTAACATCGGTATAACCTCCAATTTGGTGCGCTGAAAGGTTGATAATATCCAGATGAATATCATAATGTACAACGTGAATGGTATCGGTTCGATTTAAAGAATAAAGTTGATTGAATTGGGATAATACTCCAAATAAAAGGGCAAAAACATACAATTTTTTCATAAGCATCTATTAAGGGTGCAAATTTAATATTTTTTAAGGGTTTAAAAAGTATAAAACTATAATTTTAAAAAGTTTTTGATATTATTCAATGCTAATTGAATTCTTATTTCAAAAGATTCTTCAGTTGCGTAAGCAATATGAGGTACAACGATACAATTGGGAGCATTCAAAAGAGGATGAGTTGCTGCTAATGGAGGTTCTGATTCAAAAACATCGAATGCAGCACCTGCCAATTTTCCTGATTTTAACATTTCTGCAACAAAATGGATATCCACCACTTTTCCTCTTGCCGTATTGATTAAAACAGCTGATGGTTGACAATATTTCAAATTGGATTCATTCAAAAGGTGCTCTGTTTCCGGTGTCAATGGTGTATGAATTGAGATTACGTCAGATTGTTCAATTAATTGATCAAGTGGAAGATACTGTACACCTAAATCTCTAAGATGTTGACGTTGGGATCTACTGTATGCGATCACTTTTGCTCCAAAATGTTGCGCTAATATTGCGGTTTCTGATCCAATGGCACCGGTTCCAATAATGCCAATGGTTTTCCCTTTGATTTGTTTTCCTAAAAATGAACCACGGGTGCCCCCGATTCTGGTTTTGGAATCCAGAACTGTAATTTTTCGGTAGAGATCAAGGATGAGTCCAATGGTCAACTCGGCAACTGAAGTGGTTGCATAACCGGCACAATTCCGAACTTCAACTGAGGCAGATTTACAATAGGCTAAATCAATGTGATCCAATCCGGTAAATGCAACAGAGATCAGTTTTAAATGGGAACATTGTTCCAAAATTGATTGAGGTAATGGAATATTTGAAATGATCAGGAAATCTGCATCTTGAATTCTATTGGTTAAGATTTCAGGAGATTCATTTCTATCCCAGAAGATCTGAATTTCGTGACCTAATTGAGTCCATTCATCAAAAATAGGTTTGAAAGTGTCGGGGGTAAGACCCAGAGGTTCAGCAATTACGATTTTCATTTTTTTATTTGCAAAAATAGGGAAAAGAGTTTCATGTTCATTCGATTAATTTATAAAAGAGTGATCATTTTCCGATTCCTGCGTGAGGACGGAGCCGGAAAGCCCGCAAATTTGTAAAACCATGGGATGCAGGGAGATGCAGAGCGAGCCTGTGAGCTACTGCAGCGACCATGCAACCCAGGTTTTACAAATGCGTACTTGCAGGCGGAGGCCGACGGCATTGGGGTAGGAAGTGGGTTGGAAATGCCGGCACGCCCAAAGAATTATTTTGTACTTTTGCATACTTAAAAATCAATAAATGGAATATTCAATCGGTTTGGGACTTATGTCGGGCACTTCATTAGATGGGCTTGATATTGCGATTTGCCAGTTTGAAGAAAATGAGGGAAAATATTATCATAAAGTTTTATATACCAAAGAGATACCATATTCAGATACCTTTAAAAACAGATTACTTTATGCCTCAAAAATGAGTGGTCTGGAACTGGTTCGTTTAGATCACGATTTTGCTCAATTTTGTAGTGAGCAGGTTTTGAAAGCGATTGCAGAATCGAAAATCAAGCCTCATTTTATTGCATCACATGGACATACCATTTTTCATGATCCCCAATATGGTTATACAACTCAGATGGGTAATGGAGGTTTAATCGCGGGAAAAACCGGTATTACCACTGTTTCAGATTTTAGAACAACAGATGTTGGTCTAGGAGGAGAAGGAGCCCCATTAGTGCCTATTGGAGATCAACTTTTATTTTCAGATTATGATGCTTGTTTGAATTTGGGTGGGATTGCCAACATTTCATATCTTAAAGAAAATCAAAGAGTTGCTTATGATATTTCACTTTGTAATATTCCTTTCAATCATTATGCCAATCAAAAAGGGTTGAAGTATGATCAGAATGGCGAATTAGCAAGATTGGGAGAAGTTGATGCGGATTTATTGAAACGTTTAGATGCGCTACCTTTTTATAAACAAGATGGGCCAAAATCTTTAGGAAGAGCGTTTTTTGAAGAGGTATTTCTACCGCTAACGGATTCATTTTCAATATCTATTCAAGACAAGTTAGCCACTATTGTAGAACATATCTCCAAACAGATCATCTCGCAATTTCCAGCTTCAGGCACTATTTTAATCACTGGAGGTGGTGCTTTCAATTCCTATTTAATTGAGAAATTGAATCAAAAAACAGAATGTCAATTGGTTATACCAGATCAACAAACGATACAATATAAAGAAGCGATTCTATTTGCCTTTTTAGGATATCTAAGGTTACATCAAAAAATCAATACATTATCAGCTGTAACAGGGGCTCAGGAAGATTCGATCGGAGGAGCTGTTTATATTATGAAAAGCTAATCAAATTAGACATTATGAAATCCTTAAAACCTTGCCATACTTTTCAGATCGATGCTCAAAGTGAGGATATCATTGAAATTCAAGACAATAGTCAGATTGAAATTCTAATCAAAGAAGGTATTTTTCAACGAAAATTTTTGATTTTGGGTAGTGGAAGCAATATTTTATTCACTCAAGATTTTCCGGGAACAGTAATAATTATGAATACAAAAGGTATTCATAAAATTGCTGAAAACTCCACTTATGTTTATCTTAAAGTATCAGCAGGAGAAGAATGGGATCATTTTACTCAGTATTGTGTAGATAATCAATATTATGGGATTGAAAATTTAATAGGAATTCCAGGAAAAGTGGGGAGTTCTCCGGTACAGAATATTGGGGCTTACGGTGTTGAATTAAAGGATACCCTTTTTCAGGTACATGCCATATCTTTAGAAACCGGTAAAAAAAGAATTTTCACCAATGAACAGTGCCAATTTGGGTATCGGGATTCGATATTTAAAAATGAATTTAAAAACCGGTTTATCATTACCGATGTGATATTTGAATTGAGTAAAATCAGAAGTTTTCATTTAGAGTATGCTGCTTTGAACAGTGAAATACAAAAATTAGATCAACCTCTTACCTTATCTTTATTACAAGAAACGATACTCAGAATCAGAAACAGTAAATTACCGGATATCAAAGAGGTTGGATCAGCCGGGTCATTTTTTAAAAATCCGATTATCAGAAAATCTCAATTTGAAACATTAAAATCGGAATATCCAAAATTGGTTTCCTATCCAATAGATGAAGAATTTGTTAAATTAGCTGCCGGTCAATTGATTGACATATGTGGATGGAAAGGGTATCGTGAGGGTGATGCCGGAGTTTATCCTTTACAGGCGTTGGTTTTAGTAAACTATGGTCATGCAACCGGAAAAGAGATTCAGGTTCTTTTTCAAAAAATTCAGAAGTCTGTTTTTGATCGGTTTGGAATATCAATTGAACCAGAAGTAAATATTTGGTAATTTTGGATTTATATTTTCTTCTCTTTTATTTTTTTATCAAATAGATAGAGTCCAATAGCGCAAATTACACCAATGGCTACAAAAACCATCCAGAATAGGGTTGGATTATTCCCTTTTGTTATAATTAACTCGTATAAACTGGATCCTAAAATACCTGCAAAAAAACTTCCAATAACCCCATAAAGTGAAGAGTATCCTAGATAAAGCGCTTTTTTTTCAGCAGGTGCGATCTCTCCGATATATGAAATAAACTCCTGACTTTGACACTTTTTTTAGCACAAGTTTGTAACTTATTAAAAGACAGAATAATATAATTTATGCGTCACCGAAATGGGTGACGCAAGGTAAAATATGATTAATTTTGCAGTATGTTTGTAC
>Ga0316605_10000231_pt1 | contig 47157 bp, 39 predicted proteins | sample OWC_soil_day20_n_FD_207666 | JGI IMG/M metagenome (GOLD analysis project Ga0316605, IMG submission 207666) | Wetland soil microbial communities from Old Woman Creek delta, Ohio, United States - OWC_soil_day20_noCT | ecosystem: Environmental > Terrestrial > Soil > Wetlands | place: USA: Ohio...
CACCGTGATGGTGTATTCCGGCTCCACGCGGCGCATGCGGTCCAGCTCGTCCACGATGGGCTCGACAATCTTCCGGTAGGGGCTTCGCAATGACCGCAGCGGAATGCCCTCGCAGTAGCGCGGCCAGTCGGAGCGCAGGCGCTCCAGGGCCGCGCTGTCCCGGCCGTGCTCATCGGGGAAGTCCACCGTGAGGGCCTCCACTTCGCCGTGGTCGGCGATGACCTTGGCGTAGTTGAGGGCCTGCACCACCCCGGAGTGGATGCCCGAGACCAGCACCACCACGCGGTTCTTGCGGGGGCTGATGAAGTCCGCCCGGCTGCCCGCCAGGATGGATTTCACGCGGATGTAGTGGCGATGGATGTTGTAGAAGCCGAACACCATGATGGGCAGCACCAGCACCACCACCCAGGCGCCATGCGTGAACTTCGTCGTGGTGATCACGATCATCACCACCAGTGTGGTGATGGCGCCCGTGCCGTTGATGACGGCCTTGATGCCCCAGTGCCGGCCCCGCTCCTTCAGCCAGTGCCGCACCATGCCGGTCTGTGACAGGGTGAAGCCCAGGAAGACGCCCAGGGCATAAAGCGGCAGCAGGTGGTGCTCCTTGGCGTTGAAGATCCACACCAGGACCGCCGACAGGAACGACAGGATAAAAATGCCGTTGGAGAAGACAAGCCGATCGCCCTGGCTGGCGAACTGGCGTGGCAGGAAGCCGTCCCGCGCCATCATCGCCCCGAGCCGCGGGAAATCCGCGTAGGCGGTGTTGGCCGCCAGCAGCAGGATCAGCATGGTGAAGGTCTGAACGGCCAGGTAGGCCACGTGGGGCAGGCCCGGACCATCCCCGAGGATGCGGCGGCTGAGCATGGACAGCAGCGATTCCGCCCCGCCCGTATAGGTCACACCCATGTGGTTGGCCAGCCACGTGATGCCCAGGAACATGGCCCCCAGCATGAGCACCATGGACACCATGGTGTTGGAGGCGTTGCGCGCGGTGGGTTCGCGGAAGGCCGACACCCCGTTCGAGATGGCCTCCACGCCCGTGAGCGCCGTGCATCCGGCGGCGTAGGCCTTCATGAAGACCCAGATCGCGATCCAGCCCGGAAAGGGCGGCGGGACGATCTCATGGTGGACCGCGGCCTGCATGCTGCCCGTGAAATAGCGCCAGAAGCCCAGGCCGATGATGACGAACATCGACACCACGAACCCGTAGGTTGGAAGCGCGAAGACGGCCCCGCTCTCCTTGACGCCGCGGAGGTTCATGAGCCCCACGAACGCGATGACAGCCACGCCCAGGAACACCCGGTGGGCGTCCAGGGCCGGGAAGGCGCTGGTGATGGCGGTGACGCCGGCGGACACGCTCACGGCCACAGTCAGCACGTAGTCCACCAGCAGGGAGGCCCCTGCGATCTGGGCGGGCAGCTCGCCGAGATTCTCCTTCGCCACGATGTAGGCGCCGCCCCCGCTGGGATAGGCGAAGATCGTCTGGCGGTAGCTCACGGTGAGAATGACCAGCAGCAGGACGATGCCCACGGCCACGGGCCAGGACTGGCTGATAACCGCGGGGCCGAAGGTGGCCAGGGCCATGTACGGCGCCAAGGCGGCCATGATTTCGCCCGTGGCGTAGGCGACCGAGGAGAGCGCGTCGGAACTGAAGACCGCGAGCGCGATGGGATTGCTGATCCGCGCTTCGTGGATCTCTTCGCTGGCGAGGCGCCGGCCCAGCAGGAGTCGTCGGAAATTGGCCATGGGTCAGCAGTCCTGGTTCATCGGGCCATCAACCATAGCCCGGAGAGGGTCGCGGCGAGGCCCACCAGCTTGGAGGGCTGGAGCCGCTCCTGGAACAGCAGGAAGGCCAGGAGGGCAACCACGATGAAGTTGGCATTCATGATGCCGATGCCCACGGCCGCCTTTGCGCCACGGAAGAAGCTCTCGTTCACGAGGATCAGCGCGGCGGCCGTGAACAGGCCCGCCACCAGCGCCCAGGTCATGCCGCCCGCAGGGCTCTCCGGCCGGCCCCGCCAGAACCAGTAGGCCAGCGCCAGGGGCAGCTCGCCGGCCACCACCCAGAGCAGCGTGGGCGCGGGAGAGAGACCCTTCAGGCTGGCCGCCTTCATGCCCAGATTTGCGAATCCCATCAGAACCATTGCCGCCAGTGCCCAACTCAACCACGCCATACCTTGCACACTCCAAAGGATCCCATTATGGCCGTTGCTGCGGATCGTGGGGGCAAGGGTTGACGGTCGCCACAGCGAATTCACAAATCTGGCCCCAACCGGCGCAGGGCCAGCGCCTCGACCAGGTGGCACTGATTGGGTGCCACGGGCCAGAGCCAACGCTCCGCCCGGGTCACGCGCCCGCCCCGTCCCGCCAGCAGGGACGGCACGGCCACGCCCGCCAGCGCATCCGCCGCCTCCAGGGCCCCCGCCCCGCCGAGCTGACGGGTCCAATCGTCCGTCCAGGCCCCCAACACCAAGGGCCCGTCGTCAAACACGACTGATCGATCATGTAACAACCAGAGGTCGGCGCCGCTGTCGGCCAGCGCCAGCAGGTATGCCGATATCGCCCGTTGGAGCCAGGCTTCCAGGGCCTCGGCCAACGGGTCCGGCCGCTCGAGGTCAGTTTCCCAGGGCGGGTGGCCGAACACGGCTTCCACGAGCCGCTCGGCCACCACCCCGAACTGCCCCATGACGTTCGCCGAGAGGATGGCGCCCGGCCGGTGCTCCGCGATCCACGCGCGCAGCGCCGTCGGCTCCGGCTTCAGGCCGGGGATCAGGCCCGCCAGGCGCCGGGCGGCGGCCTCCGGGTCGCGGCGGCGCCCCGACCAGGGCTCGGCCACGGCCCGGCGCGCGGTGGCCTCCAGGTCCGCCAGCCCGCCAGTCAGATCCGCGAAGACCCACGGAGGCCAGCGGCGGTGCCGCAGGACGGTCCAGGCCCGGCTCCAGGGATCCGCATCCCAGCCCGTGGTGTCCGGCGGGGCCAGGGCCCAGGGCACCTCGAGGCCCGGCCCGGCGCCGAGGATCAGCACGGGGCGATCCGGGTCCGCCGCCTGCAGCCCTTCGCCCAGGAAGGCCCGGGCCCGGTCCAGGTGCTCTCCCCAGCCCCGGCGGTCCCGGCCCAGGAAGGCGACCTGTTCTCTTCGGAGCAGCCTGGCGAGAGGCTTGGACATGCCTGCATGGTAGAGGCCGGCCGCGCCTTGCCGGAAGGATTTCTGGCCTGTCCCCCCCGGCCTACGGGAAACTGGAAGATCAGGAGCTGGAATGGCCCGATTTTCAAAGCGCGTCGGTCGTGAAGTGCTGGAGGGCCACCCGCGCCTCCCCGAGTGGATCACCAAGGAGCGGGTGAAGCTCGCGGACCTGCACGGCATGAAGAAGGGCCTGCGGGACTCGCACCTGCACACGGTCTGCGAAGAGGCCCGCTGCCCCAACCGCACCCACTGCTTCACCCACGGCACCGCCACCTTCCTGCTCATGGGCGAGGTCTGCACGAGGGCCTGCGGGTTCTGCAGCATCCAGAGCGGCAAGCCCCGGGCCCTGGATCCCCGCGAACCCCAGGAGACCGCCGAGCGGGTGGCCGCCCTCAACCTGCGCTTCGCAGTGCTCACCTCCGTGAACCGGGACGACCTGGCGGATGGCGGCGCGGCCCACTTCGCCGAGACCGTGCGAGCCATCCGCCTCCGCAACCCCCAGGTGGGCGTGGAGGTGCTGGTCCCCGATTTCCTGGGCGACCTCGAGGCGGTGGCCCGGGTGGTGGCCGCGGGGCCCGCGGTGTTCAACCACAACACCGAGACCGTGCCGAGCCTCTATGCCGAGGTGCGCCCCGCAGGCCGCTTCGAGCGCAGCCTCAAGGTGCTGGCCCATGCCAAGACCCTGGGCACCGCCCTCTTCGGCCCCGCCTTCCGCACCAAGAGCGGGCTCATGCTGGGCCTGGGCGAGACCGAGGCCGAGCTCCTGACCACCTTCGAGGCCCTGGCCGCCAACGGCGTGGACATCCTCACCCTGGGCCAGTATCTGCGCCCCACCCGCCACCAGCTGCCCGTGAAGCGCTACGTGCCCCCCGAGGAGTTCGCCGCGCTCGGCGCCAAGGCCAAGGCTTTCGGCTTCGCCACCGTCTACGCCGGCCCCCTGGTGCGCTCCAGCTTCAACGCCCACGAGGTGTCCGAAATGGATGGCATCAGCATCGCCTGAGGCCCTAGTCGCGGCGCGGCTCCACGGCGATGGCGCCCGGCTCGGCCGGACAGGCGAACACGCAGAGGCCGCAGCCCGTGCACGCCTCGGCCACCACCTCGGGGTGGCCCACGGTGCGACCCTCGGCGGGGGCCGTGATTCGGATGGCCTCGTCCGGGTAGGGGCAGCGGTCCACGCAGACCTGGCAGGCCCGGGCCTCCCGATCGTCGGTGCTCCAGGTGACGCAGAGGCTGGGCTTGATGCGGGCCGTGCCCATGCGCACCGCCTTCGGACCCTCCAGTACCGTCCCGTCGGCCAGCGTAAGCCGGGGCCAGACCAGGGCCTCGTCGTCGCACTCGGCGATGCAGGGCAAGGTGGTGCAGAGGAAGCAGGGGACGCTCCGGGGATCCAGGTAGGGCGTCTTCATGGCCAACCCGGCGGTGGGCGGGGCCTTGAGGATGGCGTTCTCCGGGCAGGCCCTCACGCACTTGTCGCAGCGGGTGCACTTGGTGAGGAATTCCAGCTCCTCGAGGGCGCCGGGGGGGCGGAGCAGCTTGGGGCCGAGGCCCGTCACGGCCTCGCCGATGCGGTCCGCCATGAACCCGGCGAACAGGGTGCCCAGGGACTTGAAAAAGTCCCCGCGCTCCTGGGGTTCGTCGAGCTTCTTGGCCATGCCGCCTTCAATCCATCAAGCCGAGCACCCTCATGGTGGGCCGCAGGATGCCCCAGAGCACGGGATCGAAGCCCAGGGTGAGCATGCCGGCCTTGCCATCGGGGGCCACGTCCAGGTGCGCCAGCAGGTCGGCGCTCACGGCCACGTCGCGGGAACTGGGCGGGGCATCCACCCAGCTCACGCCGGCCGGCGCCTCGTTCTTCGCCAGGGACTGTCCTTCCGTCGCGCGGATCTGCAACACCAGCAGGTCCCCATGGAAGGAGGGCACACGGATCTCCAGGAGCCGCCCCTTCCCGGCGCCGGGAGCGACGGGCACCACCTCGAAGGCCTGGCGGTAGCCCAGCTTGGCCAGGTCGGGGTCTTCGCCGTTGAGCACCGCGAGGGTCTGCTCCACCAGGCCGTCCAGGCCGCGGTCGCCCATCCAGGCCACCGAGCGCAGGTGAGTGCCCCCCACGTCGCCCAGCCCCTTCAGCAGGGTGGGCAGGAGGGCCAGCACCTGTTCCAGGGCCGGCCGGCCCCGCAGGGATTTCACGCCCTTCGGCCAGGGGCCCGCCAGGGGCATGGGGGTGACCCGGGCCTCGGGTTCCGACCGCAGGTCGAGGATGCGGCCCGGGAACCCCTCCAGCAGGGCCATGTCGGGGGTATCCGCCAGGATCACCGCGTCCAGGCCCTCCAGCAGCAGCGGGGTCGGGGCGAAGACCACCAGGTCGCCCACCTCCTCTTCCACCGTGAGCGCCCCGATGGAAAGGGGCACCACGGAGGCGTCCCGGGCTTCCAGGGCGCCCACGAGTTCACGACCCAGCAGGGTCTGGGCACCGATGACGGCGAGTTTCAGCATGGCGAACCTTTCGATCTCAAACGCGGACGGAGGCCTCGTCGGCGGGGGTGTGGTCCTTCAGCGCCGCGGCCACGGGGCCCGCCAGGAACTGGCGCACCTGCTCCCCGGCCCGGCCAGTGAAGCGGCCGGCGTCCAGCAGCGCGGCGAGCTCGGCCTCGGTCATCGCCCAGGCCGGATCTTCCGCCAACAGCTGGAGCAGCTCGTTGGGACGGCCCTCGGCCTTGATGCGCCGGCCCGCCTCCAGCGCCGCCACCCGGAACCGCTCATGCAGATCCTGGCGGTCGCCGCCCCGCTTGACGGCCTCCATGAGCAGCACCTCGGCGGCCATAAAGGGCAGTTCCTGCGACAGGCGCGCCTCGATCATCCTCGGGTAGACCACCAGGCCCGAAGCGACATTGCGAAGCAGCACCAGGATGGCGTCGGTGGCCAGCAGTCCCTGGCTGATGGTGAGCCGGCGGTGGGCGCTGTCGTCCAGGGTGCGCTCCATCCACTGCGTGGCACTGGTCTGGTAGCTCGAGGGCATGAGGCCCAGCACGAAGCGGGCGAGGCTGTTGATGCGCTCCGAGCGCATGGGATTGCGCTTGTAGGGCATGGCGGAAGAGCCGATCTGCTTGCTCTCGAAGGGCTCCTCCACTTCCTTCAGGTGCTGGAGGAGGCGCAGGTCGCAGGCGAACTTCGAGGCGCTGGCCGCGATGCCGCAGAGCACCTGGCCGATGCGGTCTTCCAGCTTGCGGGTGGCCGTCTGGCCCGAGACCGGAATGGCGGGGAAGCCCACCTTCTCGCAGAAGCGCTGCTCCAGCGCCTCCACCTTGGCGCCATCGCCCCCGAACAGCTCCAGGAAGCTCGCCTGGGTGCCCGTGGTGCCCTTGACGCCCCGGATGGGGGTGGTGCGGATGAGGTGGTCGAGATCCTCCAGGTCGAGGAGCAGGTCCTGGATCCACAGGGTGGCCCGCTTGCCCACGGTGGTGGGCTGGGCGGGCTGGAAGTGCGTAAAGCCCAGGGTCGGCTGATCCTGCCATTGGGCCGCGAAGCCCGCCAGCGCCGCAAGCACGTCCTGCAGGCGGCGGCGCAGCAGGGCCAGGGCCTCCTGCACGATGAGCAGGTCGCCGTTGTCGGTGACGAAGCAGCTGGTGGCGCCCAGGTGGATGATGGGCCGGGCGGCCGGCGCCTGCTCGCCCCAGGCGTGGATGGCGGCCATGACGTCATGGCGGAGGGCGGCCTCGTGCCGGGCGATGGCCTCGAAATCCACGTCGTCCTGGGTGGCCTTCAGCGCCTGGATCTGCGCGGCGGTGACCGGCAGCCCAAGCTCGGATTCCGCTTCGGCGAGGGCCACCCAGAGGCGGCGCCAGACCCGCTGGCGGTAGAGGGGCGACAGCAGCCGCACCATGCCCTTGCTGGCATAGCGGCTGGCCAGGGGATGTTCGAATCGCTCCAGCTCGGGTCCGTCGTGGGGCGGAAGGAAGGACATGGGATCTCCGGCCCTCCAGTGTCGCATAGGCCCTGAGCTGTGATCCCGCTCACGGATAAGCACCCTTGGCGTCCGCGGTCACCGGCTAGGATAGGGGCATCACCCGGGAGCCCCCGCCATGTATGAAGTGATCCGCACCTCCGACCCCGCTGTGTTCCAGGCCCTGGAGCTGGAAGTCCAGCGCCAGCGGCACCACCTGGAGCTCATCGCCTCGGAGAACTACGCGTCCCGGGCCGTCATGCAGACCATGGGCTCGCACTTCACGAACAAGTACGCGGAAGGCTACCCCGGCAAGCGCTACTACGGCGGCTGCAGCCAGGTCGACATCATCGAGAACCTGGCCCGGGACCGGGCCAAGCAGATTTTCGGGGCCGAGCACGTCAACGTGCAGCCCCACAGCGGCGCCCAGGCGAACATGGCCGTCTACCTCGCCGCCTTGAAGCCCGGGGACACGGTCATGGGCCTCGACCTGGCCCACGGCGGCCACCTGACCCACGGCCATCCCCTGAACAGCTCCGGCATCCTCTATAAGTTCGTGCCCTATCACGTCCGCAAGGAGGACGAGGTGGTGGACATGGACGAGGTCCGCGCCCTGGCTCTCCAGCACAAGCCGAAGATGATCGTCGTGGGCGCCTCCGCCTACAGCCGCACCTGGAACTTCCCCCTCTTCCGCCAGATCTGCGATGAGGTTGGAGCCCTGCTCATGGTGGACATGGCCCACATCGCCGGCCTGGTCGCCACGGGACACCATCCGAGCCCGGTGCCCCACGCGGATTTCGTCACGACGACCACCCACAAGACCCTGCGGGGCCCCCGTGGCGGCATGATTATGTGCAAACAACAGTATGCAAAGGACTTAGATCGCTCTGTATTCCCCGGCGTGCAGGGCGGCCCCCTCATGCACGTGATCGCCGCCAAGGCTGTGGCGTTCCACGAGATCCTGCAGCCCGAGTTCAAGGCCTACAGCGGCCAGGTCATCCGCAACGCCCACGCCCTGGCCAAGGGCCTGCAGGAGCGGGGCTGGCGCATCGTGAGTGGCGGCACGGACAACCACCTGTTCCTGGTGGACCTGCGCGACCACGGACTCCTGGGCCACGAGGCCGAGGAGTGCCTCCAGCGCGCGGGCATGACCACCAACAAGAACGGCATCCCCTTCGACCCGAACCCGCCCCTCAAGCCCTCCGGCGTGCGCCTGGGGAGCCCCGCCCTCACCACCCGCGGCATGAAGGAGGAGGAGATGGACCATATCGCCCGGTTCTTCGACCTCACCCTCCGTCATCGCGCCGACGACAGCACCTTCGCCCGGGTCCGCCAGGAAGTCTTCCACCTCACGGATCAGTTCCCCATTCCCGAGTAAGCCCTCGTGCCGTCCCGGGAACCGACCATCCTCCCTTCCTGGGACGTGCTGGGCTGGCACAAGCATCTGTGGATTTTAGGCTTGGGCGTCGTCTACTTCGGCGCCGCCACCCTTCCCCTGGCCTCGGGGCTGGCCTTCCAGGCCTACCTTTTCTGGCCTGCGGCCGCCGTCTCCCACACCGCCCTCTTCATTCTCGGCGGGCGGGCCTGGTGGGGCATCGCCCTGGGTAGCCTCATCCTCAACGGCACGGGATGGCTGCCCTGGCCCCACGCCCTGGCCATGGTCGCGTTCCAGACTCTGGAGCCCCTAGCGGCCTGGCGGATCATGGTCCGCCTCGGTTGCCCCCATCCGGACCTGCGCCGGTACCAGGACCTGGCCCGCTGGCTGGGGGTGGCCCTCCTCGTCAACGCCGTGTTCTCTGCGGGCATCGGCAACTGGGTGGTGGGCAGCGCACTCCCCGCCGGCCACTTTGAGCACCCGCTGGCCACGGGCTTCTCCTGGTTTCTGGGGGACCTCACCGCGATCCTCTGCCTCGGCCCTGCCCTGCTGCACTTCATTCCGGTCTGGCTGACGCCCGCCGCGCATCCACCCGCGAGCCAGCCGGCCCCCTCCCTCCGCGCCATGGTCGCCGTGGCCGGCCTCTGCCTGGTGCTTCTGTTCGCGGGGAGGATCAATCCAGGCCTCTCGCGGGATGTGCGCCTGGGCCTGCAGTTCGCCCTCGTGCTGCCCACGCTCTGGATGGCCCTGCGCTTCGGCCCCCGCCATACCGCCGCCGGCGTCGCCCTGCTGTCCCTGGCCTTCCTCGCCCAGCTCTGGACCCTGGGCCCGGTGCTGCCGGACGAGGCCTTCCGTTTCTCCCAGCTCCACCTCCTCGTGCTGGCCCTCGCCGCCTTCGTGTCCTCGGCGGCTGCCGAGGAGGCCCGCCTGGCCCGCCTCGCCCTGGAAACCCGGGACCTGCAGGCCCAGCGCATGGAGGCCGTCGGGACCCTGGCCGGGGGGTTGGTGCACGAATTCAACAACCAGCTGACCGTGGTCCTGGGCAACCTGGATCGCCTCCGGTCCCACCTCGCATCCGATGGGGAAGCGCCCGACCTCGCTGGGCGCCTGGAGGAGGCGACCCTGGCCATGGTGAGCACCGTCCAGCAGCTCAAGGCCCTCTCCCACCAGGTGCCCCTGCAGACCCACCCCCTGCCCATCCGGCAAGCCTTGATCCCCTTCCTCGCCACCACCCACGACCTGCCAAGCCGCATCACCTTCCGTCTCGAGGTGGCAGGGGATCCCGTGGTGGGGCTCGAGCCCGAGCTCCTCACCCAGGCTCTCCAGCGCCTCCTGGCCAACAGCGTGCAGGCGATCCCGGGCCAGGGCCACATCACCCTCCGCGTCTGGCGGGAGGACACCTGGGTCCACCTGGCCCTGGAAGATGACGGCCTCGGGATGAGCCCCGAGGTGCTCCAGCGGGCCTGCGATCCCTTCTACACCACCAAACCCCAGGCCACCAGCCGGGGTCTCGGGCTTTCCATCGCCTTCGCCCTGGTCCGGCAGCTGGGCGGCCAGCTGCTCCTGGACAGCCAGCCTGGGCGGGGGACCCGCGCCGAATTCGTGCTGCCCGTCGCCTCCGCCGACCAGGTCCCGGGCGAGGCATCTCCCGCCACCCCCCGGACCGGGCGGATCCTCCTGGCGGACGACGAGTCTGGCATCCGGGAACTGGCGCGCGAGTTCCTGCAGGAGGAGGGCTTCCAGGTCCAGGAGGCCACCGATGGCCAGGAGGCCCTGGACGCCTTCGTGGCGGACCCCCAGGGCTGGGACCTGGTCATCCTGGATCTGGTCATGCCCAGGCTCGGGGGCGCCGAGGCCTTGAACCGCATCCAGGCCGTCCGGCCGGACCTGCCCGTCCTGCTCATGAGCGGTTACAGCACCGACACCCGCTCGGGTCTCCTGGACGGGGCCCATCGCGGCTTTCTCGCCAAGCCCTTCCGGCTGCAGGAACTCCGGCAAGCCCTCCAGGACCTGGGCCTGACGCCCCCCGCCGGGGGCCTTCCCCATGCTGAGTGACGGGCTCTTTGTCTACGGGACCCTCCGGGAAGGCGGCCCCCATCATGCCTGGCTCCTCCGGACCCATCCGGAAGGACTGACCGCCGCCTGGGTCGCCGGGCGCCTCTTCCACCTGCCCGCCGGCTACCCCGCCCTGGTGCCCGGACCCGAACCCACCGCCCCGCCGCCGGGGCCCGGGTGGGTGCGCGGGGAGTTCGTGGGCTACGAGGATGACCAGGAACTGGAATCCGCCCTGGCCGATTTGGATCCCCTGGAGGGGGTCGAGGAGGACCTGTTCACCCGGGAGGTTCTTCCCGTGGTCCTCGAGGGGGGCCAGCGCTACCGGGCCTGGGTCTACCTGTTCCATGTGGAACGTCTGCCCCGCCTCGAGCGCGAGGCCGTCGAACTGCCGGACGGGGACTGGGCGCCCTACCTCTAGGATTCGAGCCCACCGCGGGACACGCAAAAGGACCGGCTCGGCCGGTCCTTTTGCGTTGAGGCTATCTAGGGAATCCTCGGGGGATCACAGCCCGAGCTTCGGCTGTTCGCCACCCTCGTCCGGACCCGGGTGGGCGACCTCGCCCTCAATCAGATCCTCCTCCTCGTCCAGGGCCATGGCGCTGGCGTCGATCTTGGCCAGACCCACCACGCGGTCTTCGGCGCTGGCCAGCTTGAGGAGGCCGACGCCCTGGGCATTGCGCCCCGTCTTGCGGACCTCGTCGATGAGGAAGCGGATGACCATGCCCTCCTGGCTGATGAGCAGGCACCCTTCCCCGGGCTTGACCAGCTTGAAGCCCACCACATGACCGTTGCGGACCCCGGCGCGGATGTTGATGACCCCGGTGCCGCCCCGGCCCTGGAGCCGGTAGTCCTGGAGGAGGCTGCGCTTGCCGTAGCCCTTCTCGCAGACCGTCAGCAGCATGCCGTGGTCCTCGGTGCTCTCGTCAGGCTCCACCCCTTCCGGCAGGTCCGGCAGGGGATCGGCCACTTCCATGTCCACGATGTGGTCGCCCTTGGCCAACTTCATGCCGCGTACGCCGGTGGTGGCGCGGCCCGTGGCGCGGACGTCTTCTTCGGGGAAGCGGATGGCCTTGCCCTGGGCGGTGGCCAGGACGATCTGCTGGGTGCCCGTGGACCGGCGCACGGCCACCAGGCTGTTGCCGTCGTCAATGTTGAGGGCGATGAGGCCGTTGGCCCGGATGTTGGCGTAGGCCGCGAGGCTCGACTTCTTCACCGTGCCGTCGGCGGTGGCGAAGACCAGGTTTTCGCCCTCAGGGAAGTCGCGGAGGGCCATGAGGGTGACCACATTTTCCCCGTCCTTCAGGGAGATGAGGTTCCGGATGTGCTTGCCCCGGGTGGAGGCGGCGGCCTCGGGCAGGTCGTACACCTTCAGGGCGTAGACGATGCCCTTGTCGGTGAAAGCCATGAGGGTGTCGTGGGCCTTGGTCATGAAGAGCTGCTCGACGAAATCCTCGTCCTTGGTCTTCATGCCCACCTTGCCCCGGCCCCCGCGCCGCTGGCGGCGGTAGGCGGTGAGGTCCGTGCGCTTGATGTAGCCGGCCTTGGACATGGTGACGACCATGGGATCGTCGGGGACCACGTCCTCCATGCGGATCTCGCCGGAGTAACCGACGATCTCGGTGCGGCGGTCGTTGCCGAACTGGTCGGCCACCTGCTGCAGCTCCTCCTTGATGACCTTCAGGAGCAGCTTCTCGTCAGCCAGGATGGCCTTCAGCCGGGCGATGGTCTTCTCGAGCTCGGCCAGCTCGTCGAGGATCTTCTCCCGCTCCAGGCCGGTGAGGCGCTGGAGGCGCATGTCCAGGATGGCCTGGGCCTGCACAGCCGACAGGCAAAGGGTGGGATCCTTCTTGATGGCCGCGGCCGTGGCGAAGGCGCCGGCCATGAGGCCAGCCTTGGCCTCTTCGGGGCTCTTGGCCGCGCGGATCAGCTTGATGACGGCATCCAGGTGGTCCAGGGCGATCTTCAGACCCATGAGGACGTGGTGCCGCTCCTCGGCCTTCCGCAGCTGGAACAGGGTGCGACGGGTCACCACCTCGCGGCGGAACCCGATGAACTCCTGCAGGATCTCGCGGAGGGTGCAGATGCGGGGCTGGCCGTTCACGATGGCCAGCATGGTGATGGGGAAGCTGTTCTGGAGCTGGGTCTGCTGGTAGAGCTGGTTGAGCACGATGTCGCTGGGCTCGTTCTTCTTCAGCTCCACCACCAGGCGGATGCCCTCGCGGTCGGACTCGTCCCGGAGGTCACTGATGCCGTCAATCTTCTTGTCGCGCACCAGCTCGGCGATCTTCTCGATCAGGGTGGACTTGTTCACCTGGTAGGGAAGCTCAGTGAAGACGATCTGCTCGCGGTCCCCCGCCCGGCGGATCTGCTCCACGTGGGACTTGGCCCGGACCACACAGCGGCCGCGGCCCGTGCGGTAGGCGTCCACGACCCCCTCGGTGCCCAGCATGAGGCCGCCGCCCGGGAAATCCGGTCCCTTGACGTGGGCCATGAGGCCCTCCAGGGCCAGGCCCGGGTTGTCGATCAGGTCCACCAGGGCCCGGCAGCACTCCCGCAGGTTGTGCGGTGGAATGCTGGTGGCCATGCCCACCGCGATGCCCTGGGAGCCGTTCACCAGCAGGTTGGGGAAGCGGGCGGGCAGGGTCAGGGGCTCCTGCATGCTGCCGTCGTAGTTGGGGCCGAAATCCACCGTGTCCTGGTCGATGTCCCCCATCATCTCGTTGGCAAGGCGGGACAGGCGGGCCTCGGTGTAGCGCATGGCAGCCGCGGAGTCGCCGTCGATGGAGCCGAAGTTGCCCTGGCCGTCCACCAGCACGTGGCGCATGGAGAAGGGCTGGGCCATGCGAACGAGGGTGTCGTAGATGGCTGAGTCGCCATGGGGATGGTATTTACCCATCACGTCACCGACCGTGCGCGCGGACTTCTTGTAGGCCCGGTTCCAGTCGTTGCCGGCTTCCTTCATGGCGAACAGCACGCGGCGGTGCACGGGCTTGAGGCCATCGCGGACATCAGGCAGGGCCCGGCCCACGATGACGCTCATCGCGTAGTCCAGGTAGGACTTCCGCATTTCTTTTTCGATTTCCAGGGGCTCAATGCGATTCGGGTTCATGGTTCTTCCGGTGTTCTACGTGGAACGCTGCTCGACATCCTTGAAAAACAAGGGTTTAGATGTCGATGTTCTCCGCCAGGAGGGCGTTGGTCTCGATGAAGCGGCGCCGGGGTTCCACGGCATCGCCCATGAGGATGGTGAAGATCTCGTCCGCTTCCACCGCGTCGTCCACCCGGACCTGCAGGAGGGTCCGGCGCTCGGGATCCATCGTGGTCTCCCACAGCTGCTCGGGGTTCATCTCGCCCAAACCCTTGTAGCGCTGGATGCCGAGGCCCCGCTTGCCCTCTTCAAGGACCATGTCCAGCATGGCCTCGGGGTCGGTGAAGACCTGCTCCCGGCCCAGCTTGGTCGGCCCCTCGTCAGTGGCCTCTTCGTCCCCCTCCTTCTCCTTGGGGGCCTCCTTGGGCTCCTTGATGTCCTTGAGGCGGCGCAGGCGCAACTCGCCCCCGCGGAAGCCCGCCAGTTCGGCGTGGAGGGAGGCCAGGCGGCGGAACTCGCCCCAGTGGGCCACCGTGCTGTCAATCCAGAGGGTGATGGGCCGGCTCAGGTGCATGCGCACCACCCGCAGGCGGTGGCTGGCGGGGATGATGACGGCGGGATCCTCCCCTTCGGCGGCGCGCTCGATGGCCTCGGTGGTCTCGATCTCGCAGGTGCCGAGCTTCTGCTGGGTGATGGCCGCGCTCAGCGCCGCCAGGCCCTCCAGGGAGGCGAAGCGGTCGGCATCCAGCAGGCCGGCGGCCAGCAGGGCGTCCACCAGGGGGCGCGCATAGCCGCGGCGGTCGAGCTTGCCGTAGAGCTGCTGGACCTCGCCCCACTTCTTCATCTCGCGCACCAGGGTCGCGCCCTTGTGCTCGGTGCCGTCCGGCAGGCTGAGCGTCCAGCCGTCCAGGGCCTTCTGGAACAGGAACTCCTCGAGGGCCCGTTCGTCCTTGAGGTACTTCTCGGTCTTGCCCTTCTTCACCTTGTAGAGGGGGGGCTGGGCGATGTAGAGGTGGCCGCGCTCCACGAGTTCCGGCATCTGCCGGTAGAAGAAGGTGAGCAGCAGGGTGCGGATGTGCGCGCCGTCCACGTCGGCGTCGGTCATGAGCACGATCTTGTGGTACCGCAGGTTCTCGACCTTGAACTCGTCCTTGCCGATGCCGGTGCCCAGGGCCTGGATGAGGATCCGGAGCTCCACCGCGCTGATGATCCGGTCGAAGCGGGCCTTCTCCACGTTCAGGATCTTGCCCTTGAGGGGCAGGATGGCCTGGGTGGCGCGGTGACGGCCCTGCTTGGCGGAGCCGCCGGCGGAATCGCCCTCCACCAGGAAGATCTCGCTGAGGGCCGGATCCTTCTCCTGGCAGTCCGCCAGCTTGCCGGGCAGGCCGCCTCCGTCCAGGGCGCCCTTGCGGCGGGTCAGCTCGCGGGCCTTGCGCGCGGCCTCGCGGGCCCGGGCGGCCTCGATGGCCTTTTCCAGGATGGCCTTGGCCTCCCGGGGGTTCTCCTCGAAGAAGCTGGAGAGCTTGTCGTAGACGATGGTCTGAACGATGCCCTTGACCTCGCTGGAGACAAGCTTGTCCTTGGTCTGACTGGAAAATTTGGGGTCAGGAACCTTGGCGCTGATAACCGCCGTGAGGCCCTCGCGGACATCCTCGCCCGAGAGGCTCACCTTGGCGCTCTTCAGCAGGTTGTTCTTCTCCGCGTAGGTGTTGATCACGCGCGTCATGGCAGCTCGGAAGCCCTCCAGGTGCGCGCCGCCGTCGCGGTTCCGGATGTTGTTGGTGAAGCAGTACAGGGTCTCCTGGTAGGAGTCGTTCCACTGGAGGGCCACCTCGACGGTGGTGTCCTGCTTCTCGTCCTTGATGAAGATCGGGGGCTTGTGGAGCGCCACCTTGTTGCGGTTCAGGTGTTCCACGAAGGCACTGATGCCGCCGGCGTTCATGAAATCGTGGGTGTCGCCGGTGCGCTCGTCCGTGATGCGGATGTGGACGCCCTGGTTCAGGTAGCTCAGCTCCCGCAGGCGCTGGCTGAGGGTCTCGAAGCTGAAGTCGAGGACGTTGTTGAAGACCTCGGGATCCGGCTGGAAGCGCACGCGGGTGCCGCGGCGGGCCGTGGGTCCCACCACCCTCAGGGGGGCGTCGGCCTTGCCCTGGGAGAAGGTCATGGCGTGCTCCTGACCCTCCTTCCAGACCGTGAGCCAGAGCTTCGCGGACAGGGCGTTCACGCAGGAGACGCCCACGCCATGGAGGCCACCGGACACCTTGTAGGCGTTCTTCCCTTCGGTGCTGGTGTTGTCGAATTTTCCGCCGGCGTGGAGCACCGTCATGATCACTTCCGCCGCGCTGCGGCCCTCTTCCTTGTGGATGTCCACAGGAATGCCGCGGCCATTGTCTTCCACGCTGCAGCTGCCGTCGCCGTGCAGGATGACGTCGACGCGGGTGCAGAAGCCCGCCAGGGCCTCGTCAATGGCGTTGTCCACCACCTCGTAGACCATGTGATGGAGGCCGCTGCCGTCATCGGTGTCGCCGATGTACATCCCGGGCCGCTTGCGGACGGCTTCGAGGTCTCGCAGAACCGTGATGTTGTCGGCGGTATAGCTGTCGGTTTCCGTGGGGGTGTGGACGCGCGCGCTAAGGACTTCTTCAGACATCAAGACTCACTTGGTTGGGTACGGTGAAGAGCGGTATTCCAGCGCGGATCAGGCCGTGGCGCTGTTGGCGAAACGAACGGGCATCAGGACATAGCGGAAGCTGAAATCCTCGAGGCTGGGCGACATGAAGACGCCCTGGCCCACCTCGTCCTTGAACTGGTAGACCACCTCTTCGCCGGGCAGCCGCTCCAGCAGCTCGGTGAGGTAGTCGATGTTGAAGGCCAGTTCAAAGGGCTGTTCCTCGCCCGTGAAGGGCAGCGTGGCCTGGTTCACGCCCTCGTCGGGGTGCTGGAAGACCGTGCGCAGGTTGGGGAATTCGTAGAACAGGCGCACGTTCTTGTTGTAGTCATCCTTCTTCAGGCCCACGAACCGCAGGGTGCGGAGGAAGACCTCGCGGTCCATGATCACGCGCTTGGGCAACTCGGCCGGAAGCACCTTCTCGTAGGCGGGATAATTGCCCGTCACGAGGCGGGTGCTGAACTTGAGACCCGGCTGGTCCAGGAACAGGGTGGTGCCGTCCCAGCAGAGCTCGACCTCGCCCTCATCGCCCAGCAGCGTGGGAATGAGGTCCAGGGCGCGCTTGGGGACGATGAGGCGGACCTCATCCTTGAGCTTGGTGTCGCAGGGAACCTCCGCCACGGCCAGACGGAAGCCGTCGGTCGAAACGACACGGACGTGGTGCTTGGAGAGGTGCACCAGCACGGCCGAAAGGGTGGGCTTGGTCGCATCCCGGCTCACGGCGATGGAGCCCAGCTGGATGGCCCGCTTGAAGCGCAGCACCGGGATCTTCACCACCGGCAGTTCCTTGCCGGGGGCGGGCAGCTCGGGGAAACCCTCGCCTGGCTGGATGTTGTGCTCGGAGTTCATCCCCTTGGCGCGCAGCCAGAGCCGTCCGCCGGCGTCGGGGCACTCCAGGCTCAGGATGCCTTCAGGGAAGACCTTCACGGTCTCGATGAACTTCTTGCCCGGCACGGCCATGGTCCACTGGCCCTGGCCTTCACCAGGCACGGTGGCCTCGAAGGCCAGTTCCATGTCCGTGGCCTTCATGACCACTTCCTTCGGACGCACGTCCACGAGGATGTGCTGGAGGATCGGCAAGGTCACCCTGCGGTCGAGGGCATGCTTCAGCAGACCCAGCGTCCGATCAAGACGATCCTTGGAAACCTGTAACTGAAGACTCATGAATCACCCTTGATGATGCTGAGGACCTGGGCAACCTGTGGAAAGCTATGTCAAAGCCCTATCCTACCGGAGTTTCCCGACCTGGGACAGGCTGTGGACAGCGCTCGGAACGCGGTGGAAGCGGTGGTTCGGGGCCGGTAGGAGGCGGGTTCGAAGGGCGACTGTGGACTGCGCCGGCCGAGCACCTGTGGAAAACAGGGTATAACCAGCGGAATCAATGAATGCTGTTGAGCAAGGCCTGGACCATCCTGTGGAATTCAGGATCGCGCTTCATGCGGTCCCGCACGGAATCAATGGCGTTCATGACGGTCGAGTGGTGCATGTTGAAGGACCGGCCAATGTCCGTGAAGGGCAGGGACGCGATCTCCCGGGCGAGGTACATGGCCACCTGCCGCGGAAGCAGGATCGATTGCTGCCGGGAGCGCTTCTTCATGAGGTCCGCGAAGGGGATGTTGAAGGTCTCGGCGGTCATGCGGAAGATGCGCTCGGGCGGGACGGGGGCCGTGGGCTCCTCGCCGCTCTGGCCTTGGAAGGCCGCGTGGGCGACCTCCAGCGTGGGCGGCACGCCGATGAGGCTGGCCTGGAAGATCACCCGCGTGAGGAAGCCTTCCAGGTCGCGCACGCTGCCCTTCGCCTTGTGGGCGATGAAGGTGAGCACATCCTCGGGGATGGGCGGAACGTTGCGGAAATCCGCATCCTCCAGCTTCTTCTTCAGGATCGCGATGCGGGTCTCGAAGTCGGGCGGTTGGATGTCGGCCGTCAGGCCCCACTTGAAGCGCGTGATGAGGCGCTCGTGGCAGCCCTCGAGCCGCTGGGGTGGCTTGTCGGAGGTGATGACGATCTGCTTCCCGTGCTGAAGGAGGTGTTCCAGCACGTGGAAGATCTCCTCCTGGGTGCGCTCCATCTTCCCGAGCGTCTGCACGTCGTCGAGGAGGAGCACGTCGTTCTGCTGGTACTTCTTCCGCATGGGTTCGGTGTTCTTGGCCTTGATGGCCACCGTCAGCTCGTTGAAGAAGTGATCGACCTTGAGGTACGCCACGCGGAGCTTGGGATCCCGCGCCAGCAGGCCCTTGCCGATGCCCACCATGAGGTGCGTCTTGCCGAGGCCCGCGCCGCCGTAGATGAACAGGGGGTTCATGCTGAGGGGTGTCGCGGCCTTGCCGTAGCTGTCCACCACGGCCTTGGCCGCGGCGAAAGCCAGCTGGCTGCCGGGGCCCACCACGAAGCGATCCAGCGTGTAGCGGTTGAACAGGTGCGGGAACGAGGGAAGGGCCTCCGCGCCGCCAGAGGCCGTGTGCGCGGTCTTCTTGGGTGCGGGCCTCGGCTCGGCCAGGGGCGTGCCGTTCACCTGGAACTCGAGGCGCAGGTCGCCCAGCCCGCCCTGGGCCAGGGCGTCGCTGAACTCCTCCGGCAGCTGCTGCTCGATCCAGAGCTTCGCGGCGGCGCTCGGGACCTGGATCCACAGGGCCCCGTCCTTCATCTTCAGCGGCTCGCAGGGGGCGATCCACTCCTTGAAGCTGGTCTCGGGCAGCTGCTTCGACAAGCCAAGGCGGATGGTGTCCCAGAGGGCTGCGGGATCGGTGGATCGCATGGTTTTTCACCGGGTGAGGCGGTTTGCAGGCACGCGCCGTCGGCGGAGGTGCGGCGCACGCTCCGGCCACGACCTGCTCGCGGGGGGGATCCCAATCTAGCATCCCGGACCGGGGATGGGAGCGCGGAAATGCCCTTGAGCCCGAGGGCGCTCGCTGATAACCTCGAAGGTTCGTCCTCCTCCCCGGGAGGGGACCCCCGAGGTGGAACCATGAAGCGCACCTTTCAGCCCAACAACCGTCGCCGTGCCAAGACCCACGGCTTCCTCAGCCGCATGAAGACGAAGAACGGCCGCCTGGTGCTCAAGCGCCGCCGCGCCAAGGGCCGCCACGTCCTGGCGCTCTAGCCCGTCTCGTGATCTACAAGGGCCGCTTCCGCACGGTGCGGCACAAAGACCACGCGGTTCCCACGCCCCTGCCCCGGCCGTTGCTGGGGCAGTCGTCGTGGCTGGACATCCGCGCCTGGCGCCTCTCCGCAGCGGCCGGGCCCATGCTGCTGGTGACCTCGCCCCGGAAGACCGGCGGCGCCGTCCAGCGCAACCGGTTCCGCCGCCAGGTGAGGATGGCCTTCCTGGCCGAAGCCGGCGGCCTGTCGAACCATCCCTGGGTGGTGTGGGTGCGGCCCGGCCGCACGGCCCCGCCCCTCGCCACGATCCGATTCCAGGACATTGAAAGCCAGCTCCGGCTGGCCCTGCGCCGCCTTCCCGCCTTGGATACCCCATGAACAACCGCAATGTCCTCCTCTTCGTCATCGGCAGCATGGTCCTGCTGGGCGGCCAGTTCTGGCTGTCCTCGCGGTACGCCAAGCCCGTGCCCGCCAAGGTCGAGGCCCAGTCCGCCGCCAAGGCCGCGGAGGCTCCGACCCCGGCACCCGCGTCGACCCTTGCGCCGACCCCCGTGGCCGCCGCCAGCGCCACGCCGGGCCTGAAGGTCGCCGATGCCGCGGCCACCCACACGGTGACCTCCGACGAACTCACCCTCACCTGGCAGGTGGCCACGGGCGCCCTCAAGCAGGTGCTCTGGCGCCAGGACGGCACGCGCTTCTTCCCCGACGCCTTCCCGGGCCTGGGCGGCCTCAAGGGCACCGGCTTCGAGACCGTGCGCGAAGCGCGCGGCGCGGCCGGCACCGAAGTGATCTTCGAGAACGCCGCCGGTGAGCGCCTGACCTACCTCGTGCCCGCTCAGGGCCACAACCTGAAGGTCGAGGCGGTCACCCCGCGCCAGGCGCCCCTGGTGCTCCTGGTGAACCCCGCCACCGACGAGCCGGTGAAGCACCTGGGCCGGGTGTTCTCCCTGACCGAGAAGAACATCGAGGCCGTCACCTGGGGTGAGATGCTGCACGACCCCTTCTTCAGCTTCATGGGCGCCAAGCGCAAGGTCCTGCCGGCCACCGCCGAGCGCCTGGGCCTGGACGCCGGCCTCGACAAGAACGCCAAGGACCAGCGCAACCACTACTTCGCCGCCCTGTGGAAGCTGCCCCGCCTGGCGGGTCGCGACACCGCGGGCTACGAGCTGCTCCCGCTGAACGGCCGCCTGGAGGCCTCGCTCTACCTGGGGCCCAAGCAGGCGGAGCACCTCCTGGCCTTCGAGAAGCCCTTCACCCAAGTCATCGACTACGGCTTCTTCGGCGCCGTGGCGCACCTGCTCTTCTGGATCCTCAAGAAGGTCCACGCCCTGGTGGGCAACTGGGGCTGGGCCATCGTGATCTTCACGGTGATCATCCGCCTGGCCACCTGGACGCTGAACACCAAGCAGACCATCTCCATGCTGCGCATGAAGGACTTCGAGCCGCACCAGAAGGCCCTCCAGGCCAAGTACGAGAAGTTCGGCAACGACATGACCAAGAAGGCCGAGATGCAGAAGGAGCTCATGGCCCTCTACAAGAAGAACGGCCACAACCCCATGGGCGGCTGCCTGCCCATGCTGTTGCAGATGCCCATCTTCCTGGCCCTCTGGTCGATGCTCAACGCGGTCTTCGAGCTGCGCCACGCACCGTTTTTCGGCTGGATCACCGACCTGTCGGCGAAGGATCCCTACTTCATCTTCCCGGTGCTCATGGGCGCCTCCATGTTCGCCCAGCAGGCCGTCACGCCCGCCGTGGGAGACCCGGCCCAGCGCAAGATGATGCTGGTGCTCATGCCCGCGATGATGACCTTCTTCTTCGCGCAGAGCCCCGCCGGCCTTACGATCTACTACTTCGTCTTCAACATGATCGGCCTGGGCCAGACCTGGTGGATCATGCGCACCTACAAGCCCCAGCCCATCACCGTGTAGGAGTACGCCATGCGGAAGAGTGGTGTCAGCCTGGAAGCCGTGCCCGAGCTCATCACCCGCTGGGGCGGGCTCCTGGGTCTGTCCCTTGAGGCCAAGTTTGCGCCCTCGGGCGATGAGGAGGCCTTCCCCAACCGCGTGGCCGTCTCCGGCCCCGACGCGTCCCACCTGGGCGCCAACCGGGGCGCGGCCCTCGACGCCCTGCAGTTCCTGATCCACGAGGCCCAGGGCGAGCGAGAGGACCAGAAGCTCGCCTACCTGGACGCCAAGGGGGCCCGCCTCTTCCGCATGCAGGAGGTCATGGCCATGGGTCGCTTTGCCGCCGAGAAGGCGCGGGAGCTTGGCAGCCATACCCTCGGCGCCCTGAGCGCCCGGGAGCGCCGCTGGGTGCACCTGGTGGTCAGCCGCGAGGAGGGCCTGGGCACCGAGAGCGAGGGCACTGGCACCTTCAAGCCCGTGAGGGTCTTCCGGAAGTAGACTGGCCCGGTGAATCCGCCGCCGATCTGCGCCCCCGCCACCGCCCTGCTCCCCTCGGCGGTCGCCCTGGTGCGCGTGTCCGGCGCGGGGCTGACCGCCCGCCTCGCGCCCCTGGTGGCGCTGCCGGAGGCCCGGAAGGCCGCCCTGCGGACCCTCCGCTGGGACGGGTTCCGCGAGCGGGCCCTGGTGCTGTACTTTCCCGGCCCTTCGAGCTACACGGGCGAGGACGTGGTCGAGTTCCAGATCCACGGAAACCCGCGGCTCGCCCATCGGCTCCTCCACCACCTGGGGACCCTGGGCATCCGCCTGGCGGAACCCGGGGAGTTCACCCGGCGGGCCCTCCTGAACGGCAAGCAGGGTCTGCTGGAGGTGGAGGCCCTCCGGGACCTGGTGGCCGCCGAGACCGACACCCAGATCCGCCTGGCCCAGGCCCGGGCCGGAGCCCAGCCAGCCTGGATCACGGCCGCGCGGCAGGCCCTGGCGCCCTGGCTCGCCCGGGCCGAGGCCGCGGTGGATTATGGGGAAGAAGAAGGCATTTTGTTGAATTTGGATGACTTGGTGGCCGATCTGGCGCCTCTGCGGGAACGGTTCCACGTGGAACAGTCCCGGACCCAGGCGGCCCGGCACCTGCGGGACGGCATCCGCCTCGCCCTGGCGGGCCGGCCGAACGCCGGGAAGAGCACCCTCTTCAACGCCCTGGCCGGGGAGGACCGGGCCATTGTCACCGAGGTGCCCGGCACCACCCGGGACGTGCTGGAGGTCCGCTGCGAGTGGCGGGGGCTGCCCCTGCGCCTCTACGACACGGCCGGCCTGCGGGAAACCGAGGATCCCGTGGAGCGCCTGGGCGTGGCCCGGGTGGGGCCGATCCTGCAGTCCGCGGACCTGATCCTGCACCTGATCCCGGCGGGGGACGAGGCTTCGGACCCGGTGTTGGACCGCGCCCTCGCACCCTTTTCCGGCAAGGTGGTGGCGGTCCGGACCTTCGGCGACCGCGCCGTCCCGGAGGGCCCCGAGCCCGTTATCTCGGTTCCCGGGGACAACCTCGATGCGCTGGAGGCCGTGCTTCACGAGCGCCTGCTGGGGGGCCTGGCCCCGGAGGCCTGCCTGGGCGCCCTGGCCACGGAGCGCCAGGGCCTCCTCCTGGAAGACCTGGCCCGGCAGCTGGACCTACTCTGCGGATTGGATCCCGCCTGCCCGCCCGAGCTGCCCGCCTCCCTGCTCCAGGGGGCCTGGGGCCTCCTGGCCCGGCTCACGGGTGAGGACCGGGCGGAGAGCGCGCTGGATGCGCTCTTCAGCGGCTTCTGCCTCGGGAAGTAGGCCCGGGCGAAGTAGACTGGCCGGGGAGCTGCGGATGACGGGTGGATACGAGGCGGTGATCGGGCTTGAGGTCCACGTGCAGCTCCGGACGCGAACCAAGATGTTCTGCGCCTGCCGGAACCAGGTCGGGGCGCCGCCCAACAGCCTCACCTGCCCCGTGTGCCTGGGTCTGCCCGGCACCCTGCCGGCGCTCAACGCCGAGGCCGTGCGGATGGCCCTGGCCCTGGGGCTGGCCGTGGACGCGCGGATCCAGCCCGAGAGCACCTTCTACCGCAAGCAGTACTTCTACCCCGACCTGCCCAAGGGCTACCAGATCACCCAGGGCCCCGTGGCCCTCGTGGAAGACGGGCACCTGGCCCTTCCCGGGGATCCGAAGGTCCGCGGCACCGACGCGCCGGTCCGCGTCCGCCTGGAGCGGGCCCACCTGGAGGAGGATGCCGGAAAGAGCCACCACGACCTGGATGGCCAGGCCAGTCATGTGGACCTCAACCGGGCGGGGGTGCCCCTCCTGGAAATCGTGGGAGCGCCGGACCTCCGCAGCGCCCAGGAGGCCTCGGATTACCTCAAGGCCCTGCACCGCCTGGTGGTGGCCCTGGGCATCTGCGACGGGAACCTGGAGGAGGGCAGCTTCCGCTGCGACGCCAACGTGAGCGTGCGCCGAAGGGGTGCGCCGGAATTCGGCACCCGCGTGGAGGTGAAGAATCTGAACTCCTTCCGCTTTGTTCGACAGGCGCTGGAGTTTGAAATCGCGCGCCACGCCGCCCTCCTCGACCAGGGCGGCGCCGTGCAGATGGAGACGCGGGGCTGGGACGCCGCCGCCGGCGAAACCCGGGGCCAGCGCACCAAGGAAGCCGCCATGGACTACCGCTACTTCCCCGAGCCGGACCTGCCGCCTCTGAGGGTGACGCCCGCCGAGGTCGAGGCGGTCCGGGCCGCCCTGCCGGAGTTGCCGGAGCACCGGATCCGCCGCTGGCGCGAGGCGTACGGCCTGGGTGCGGACGAGGCGCACACCCTGGCCCAGAGCCCGGCCTTCACGGGGTATTTCGAAGCCCTGGCGGAGCGCTGTGGCTCCGGCCGGGCCGCGGCGGCCTGGATGCTCGGGGAGGTGAGCCGGACCCTGAACGATCGCGGCCTGGCCATCGAGGCCTTCCCGGTGAGCCCCGATGTTCTGGCGGGCCTGGTGCGGCTGGTAGAGGCCCGGACGCTCTCCCTGGGCGCCGCCAAGGAGCAGGTGTTCCCGGCCCTGCTGGCGGGCGAGGGCGACGCCGAGGCCATTGTGGCCCAGAAGGGCCTGGCCCAGGTCAGCGACCGGGCGGCCATCGAGGGCCTGGTGGCGCAGGTGCTGGCGGCGAACCCCGGTCCCGTGGCGCAGATCCGCCAGGGCAAGGAAAGCCTCAAGGGCTTCCTGGTGGGACAGGTCCTCAAGGCGGGCCAGGGACGCCTGGACGCCAAGGTCGTGACTGAGGTGCTGGGCGAGGCGCTGGCCAAGGGCGGGGTTTGACCCGATGCTGGGACCATGAGCCACGAGATCCCCGCCGCCCTTGAAGCCTGCGTCCCCGGCGTGGTGCACGTCTGCGTCACCTGCGGGACCTCCGTGGTGGACGCCGTGGTGACGCCCGGGGAGCCGTTCCGGTGCGTGGACTGCCGGGGCCTGGTGCCGCCCCCGGCGGACGAGCTGACGCGGATGGCCCTTGAGGACCGCGGGCCCTTCGACGTGCCGGACGACCGCCCCACGGTGTGGCGCCTGGTGGTGGTGCTGCTGTTCGCCGTGACGGCCCTATGCATCGTGTTCTGGAAGCGCTGAGCTTATCCTGGGGGTCCGGAGCCACCGATGCCCACATCCTGGGGACCCACGACCACCGCCATCCACGCCGGAAAGCACCACAACCCGACGCGGGCGGTGACGACGCCGATCTTCCAAACCTCGGTGTTCGAGCTGCTGGAGAACCGGGAGGGCGCGGAGTTCGCAGCCAGCATCGAGCCGCCTGCCTTCTACACCCGCTGGGGCAATCCCAACGCCAGCGAGGTGGAGGCGGTGCTGGCGCGGCTTGAAGGCGCGGAACGGGCCCTGGTGACGGCCTCGGGCATGGCCGCCTTCGCCCTGGTGTTTGAAGCCTTCCTGAAATCTGGAGACCACCTGGTGGCCCCGGCGGCCATCTACCTGGGCACCGAGCAGCTCATTCGCCGCTGGGAGGCCGAGCGCGGGTTGGAGGTCACCTGGGTGCAGAACACCCTCGACCTCGCCGAGTGGGAGGGCGCCCTCCGCCCCGAGACCCGCATGATCTGGGTGGAGACACCCTCGAACCCCACCCTGGCCCTGACGGACCTGGCGGGCGTCGCCGCCCTGGCCCGGCGCTACGGCATCCGCTCGGTGGCCGACAACACCTTCCCCAGCCCCATCCACACGCGGCCCTTGGAATTCGGCATCGACCTCAGCGTCGCCTCGGCGACCAAGTACCTCGCCGGCCACTCGGACGTGGTGGCTGGCGTCATCGCGGGCACGGATGCCGACGTGGTGGCCTGCTGGCACCTCACCAAGATCCTGGGCCCCACCCTTGATCCCATGGCCGCGTGGCTCCTGCACCGCGGGCTGAAGACCCTGCCTCTGCGCATGCGGCGGGCCTCAGACAACGCCCAGGCCCTGGCCCAGTGGCTGCTCTGGCAGCCCCACGTGGCGCGGGTGGACTACCCGGGCCTGCCCGCCCACCCCGGCCACGAGGTCGCGGTGCGGCAGATGGAGAAGGGCTTCGGCGCCATGGTCGCTTTCGAGCTGCGGGCCGGCCTCCGGGCGGGCCAGGCCTTCTGCGAGGCCCTGGAAATCATCACCCGGGGCGTGAGCCTCGGCGGCGTGGAAAGCCTCATCCAACACCCCGCCAGCATGAGCCACCTGAAGACCCCCCCCGATGTGAAGGCCCGGCTGGGCATCACGGACGGGCTGCTGCGCTTCTCGGTGGGGATCGAGGATCAGCCCGACCTCATCGCCGACCTGGAGAAGGGATTCCAGGCGGCCGCGGGGGTCCGGTGAAGCTGCACATCAACGGGGAGGCCCGCGAAACCCCAGCCCTGGCGACCGTGGCGGATCTGGCCGCCTGGCTGGACCTGCCGGCCTTCGGCAGCGCCATCGAGTTGAACGGGGAGGTCATCCGCCGGGCCGACCACCCCGCCGCCCCCCTGAAGGAGGGGGACCGGCTCGAGGTGGTGCGGCTGGTGGGCGGCGGCTAGGTTCAGTTGACGGACAGCGTGTAGGCGATGGTCCCGTTGGGATAGACCACGTAGGGATCCACTCGCACGCGAACCACATAGGTGCCCGCCGGCAGGCTGGCCAGGTTGATGACCCCGTTCCCAGCCGAGGAGGCGGTGGTCTGGCGCAGCAGGCCGACGCTGTCGAAGAGGTCGAGCACGAGACCCGCGCCGGGCGTGCTGAGGGTCAGGGTGCGCGGGCCGCCCCCGTGGGTGAAGCGGTAGGCCTGGGCCTGGTTCCAGTCGAAGGACCAGCCCGCCGCGTAGGTGGGGAAGGACCCGGAATCCGTGAAGGGGATGGCCGGCAGGCGCCATAGGGCGGTGCTGTTCAGATAGAGGGTGGAGGTCGGATCGACGCCGTTGCCCACGTTCTCCAGGAACAGTTCGGACTGGATGGCGGCGGTGGCGGCCGCCCCGGCCAGGCGGCTGAGCCCGGTCAGGTAGGTGGGGTAGCAGGCCAGGGGCGTGTTGCCGTACTCGTAGCCCTGGGAGGCGGTGGTGGGGATGGTGGCGCTCCACAAGGTCTTGAGCCCCGTCGCGCTGCCCCCGAAGACGGCGCCATTCTTCCAGATGCCCCAAAGGGAGCGGGACACGGAGCCGGCGTAGAACTCGCCGCCGCCCGTGGGCGTGAAGCCCGTGTGCTGGTCGAGCCGGAACACGAAGGGAGCGCCCCCCCCGGCGGGCACGTCATAGACGTAGGGATCGTTGCGGAACGCCGCGGAGAGGAAGGTGCTGAAGCCGCCCGCGAAGGCCGTGGCGGGTTCGGAGGCGTCCGTGGCGGCGACAAAGCCCGGATCGTTGTCGCGCCGGACGATGGTGCCGTAGGTGCCGTTGCCGTAGGCCAGGCTGCTGTCGGCGAAGAGGAGGTGGGCGAAGGTGTCGCCCAGGACGCTGTCGTTGTAGGCGTCAGCGCCCCGGTCCGCCGCCGCCGGGCCCGCGTACCGGATTCCGTGCTGGAAGATGGCCCGGCCCCCCAGGTTCTGGCTCTGGACGAGCAGGGACCCGCCCGTGGCGCGGGCCGCGGCCGGATAGGTGGTGGTGGTGCCCGCCGTCCAGAAGGCGTACAGCTCCGGCAGCTGCAGGGTGGGCTCCAGGGTCCGCATCCCCAGGGCGAAGGTGGTCATCTGGTCGGCGATGGCGAAGGCCCCGGCCTCGCCGGTCGCGTCCGTCGCCCGCAGGGTGAGGTTGCCGCTGCTGTCGGCGGCCATGTCGGCGCTGGTGGTGGCCCAGGTCGGGGTCTGGTTGAAGGCGTCGGCGCTGGCGTACGAAGCGGCGGGGGTGGCCTTCTTGACCTCTCCGTAGAAGTAGAAGCCGCCGCCCGTGGTGTTGGGCACCTCGGTGGTGGCGTAGAGGGCCACGTAGAAGGTGATGCCCCGGGGCACCGTGAAGGTGCGGGTGCCGTCGGCGCCCAGGGCGCCCGAGGCCACGACCTGACCCGAGCCGCTGTTCACCACCTGGGCGAAGCCGTACCGGGTGGGGAGGGTCGCGAGGGTGGCGCTGAAACCCATGGCGGAGAGGACCCGCTTCTCATACTGCCCCTGCACGGTCACCGAGACGGTGCTGGGGCCGCTGCTGCCGCTTCCGCCGCCGCAACCCGCCAGGAAGACGAGGCCCGCGGCCATGATTCCAAGGCCTGCCGTCCGTGCGTGGGTGAGTGGGGACCGGGTTGAGGACATGGTGGACTCCAAGGAAGCTGGGGGGGGGACAGCCCTGCAGGTCAAGGGTCGTGCCAACGGCGTCGCCGGACCACCTAGCGCCAGACGTCCCACCGCCCATCGGGCCAGGTGCCTGTGGCCACCACCGTCCAGTTCGCGGGCAAACGCAGGTCTGGCGGGCTTCCGCCCGCGGGGCGGTTGCTCTGGAACCGGTGGAATTCGTCCACCAGGCCTTGGGCCAGGAAGGCCGCGGCGAGGGTGCCGCCCCCCTCCACGAGCACCCGGCCGGCGCCCCGGGCGGCAAGCTCATGCAACAGGTGGCGCAAACTGCATCCCCGGCCCTCGGGGGGAAGGCGCAGGTCCTCGACCCCGCGGAGGGGCACCGGATCGCCGATGACGGCCCGGAAGGCGGGTTGGCCCGCCACCGGGGCCCACACCCGGGCGGAGGCGGACAGCTGCCCCGCCTCGTCCATTACCACCCGGGCGAAGCTGCGGTGGGGCGCGGTGGGGGCCGGCCACCGGTCGGTGAGCTGGGGGTCGTCTACCTCGATGGTGTGGCGGCCCACGACGATGGCCTCCGAGGCCCGGCGCAGGGCGTGGCCGAGGCGCTGCACCTCGGGCGGCGTGATCTGGGTGGTCTGGCCGGCGGGCCCTAGGGCCCCATCCGACCCCAGGGCCAGCTTGAGGGTCACCCAGGGCAGGCCTGTGCGGATGATCTTGAAGAAGGGCGCGTGGAAACGGGCGCAGGCCTCGCCCAGCACCCCTTCTTCCACCGCGAGGCCCTGGGCGCGCAGGATGGCGAGGCCGCCGCCGTCCACCCGGGGGTTGGGGTCGCGCACGCCCACCACCACCCGGGCGATGCCCGCCTGGATGAGGGCCTGGGTGCAGGGGCCCGTGCGGCCCTGGTGGCAGCAGGGCTCGAGGGTCACATAGGCCGTGGCGCCGGCGGGATCCTCGCCGTGGGCCTCGGCGTCCCGCAGGGCCATGATCTCCCCGTGGGGATCGCCGGCCCGGGTGTGCACCCCGCGGCCGATGATGCGCCCGGCCTTCACCAGCACGCAGCCCACGGGGGGATTCGGGCTGGCGAGGCCCACGCCCTTGAGGCCTTCCTGGAGGGCCAGGGCCATGTAGTGCGCGTCCCCCTGGAGGGAAACCGGGTCGGGCCAGGGGCCGCCCGTGGCCAGGGCCCAGGCCAGCTCGGGGGTGAGGGCCGGGGGGGGCGTCGGCTCAGGCATCGAGCAGGCCGTCCACGAAGGCTTCGGCGTCGAAGGGAATGAGGTCGTCCACGCCCTCGCCCACGCCTACGAAGGCGATGGGGAGCCTCAGCCGGTCCAGGATGGGCACCACCACGCCGCCCTTGGCGCTGCCATCCAGCTTGGTGAGCACCAGGTCGGTGACGCCCGCCGCCTGGGCGAAGGCCTCCGCCTGGACGAGGCCGTTCTGGCCCGTGGTGGCGTCGAGGACCAGCAGCACCCGGTGGGGCGCCGTGGGAATCACCTTCTGGAGGCTGCGCCGGATCTTGTCCAGCTCCTTCATGAGGTGATCCTTGGTGTGCAGGCGCCCGGCGGTGTCAATGAGCACCCAGGGCGTGCCCTTGGCCTGGGCGCTGGTGGCGCCGTCAAAGGCGATGGCGGCCGGGTCGCCGCCCATCTGGTTGCGGATGACGGGCACCCCGGCCCGCTCGCCCCAGCGTTCCAGCTGGTCAATGGCGGCGGCACGGAAGGTATCTCCCGCCACCACCAGCACACCGTCGCCCCGGGCTTTCAGGTGGGCGGCCAGCTTGCCCAGGGTCGTGGTCTTGCCCACGCCGTTGACCCCCACGAGCAGCACCACCTGGGTGCCTGCCGCCGTGAACGGCTGGGCGGGGCGCTGGCGCAGGAGCTTCAGCAGTTCGTCTTTCAGCACGGCCTTGGGATCAATCTCGCGATCGCCCTTCAGCTCGGCGCGAAGCCGCGCCATGAGCTGATCCACGGCCTTCACGCCGAGATCGGCCTGGAGCAGCAGGTCCTCCATCTCCTCCAGCTGGGCCTCGTCCAGCCGCCGCAAGCCGAGCAGGCGGCCCATGGGGGCCAGCACCAGCTCCTGGGTGCGCTTCAGGCCCTTCTTGAACTGGTTGATCAGGCCGCCGAGCAGACCCACGGACACCTCGCGAACCTCCAGTCTACCCAAGCCTTGGGGGATCTCTGGATCCAGAATCGCCGGCTTGGCGGTACCCTGGGCGGGCTTCATCCTGTCGAGACAGCCACGGACTGGAGGATCGATGACACCCCTGCCCCTGCCGGCCCCGGATCCACTGCCCTTGCCCATGGCGCCCGCCGCGCTGAAGGCCCTGCTGCTGCTGACCTTCACCCTGCACCTCATGGCGGTGAACCTTGGCGTGGGCGGCAGCGTCATCACCGCCCTCCACGCCCTGCGCGGCACGCCGCGGGACCGGGACCTGGTGCGCCGCATCGCGCCCATGCTGCCCTCGGCCGTGACCTTCGCCATCACCCTGGGCGTGGCGCCCCTGCTCTTCCTCCAGCTCACCTACGGCCCCTTCTTCTACACCGCCTCGGTGCTGACCGCAGTGCCCTGGCTGGCGATGATCTTCCTGCTCATGGCGGGCTACACGCTGCTCTACCGCTTCACGGGTTCGGCGGGATCCGAGCGCCTCCACGCCGCCAGCGGCATCGCCGGGGCGCTGCTCCTGCTGGCCGTGGGGCTGATGCTCGTGAACGTCACCACCCTCTCGCTGCGGCCCGACCTCTGGGCCGCCCACGCCGCGGCCTCGCCCCACGGCCTCCGCATGAACACGGCGGATCCCACCCTCTGGCCAAGGTACCTCCACATGGCGGCGGGGATCCTCGCGGTGGCCGGGCTCCTGCTGGCCGGCTGGGGCGCCTGGCGGGACCACGCCTTCGCCCGGATGGCCGGCCTGCGCTGGTTCATCGGCGCCACGGCCAGCCAGGCGGCCTGGGGCACCTGGCTGCTGGTCAAGCAGCCGAAGCCCGTGCTGGACCTGCTCCTGGACGGGATGTCGGCCCCCAGCCTCACCCTGTGGCTCGGCGTCGCCTGCGGGGCCCTGGCCCTCTTCATGGCCATTCCCGCCAGCCAGGAGGGTTCTTCCGCCCGGGCGGTGTGGGGGCCCTTCGGCCTGGGCCTGGCCTCGACCCTGGGCATGATCGTCCTGCGGGACCAGGCGCGGGACGCCAGCCTCGCCGCCTTCGGCTTCCACCCTGGAGCCCTGCCCCATCGCACGGACTGGCTGTCCCTGGGGGTGTTCGGCCTGACCTTCCTGGGCCTCGCGGTGCTGCTGATCGCGGTCCTCCGCTGGGCCGCCCAACCCATCCCCGCCACGCCCGACGCTGAGTAGGAGGCCCCCATGAACCATCCCGTGTGGGACATCCCCTTCCTCGGCAGCGGCTGGATCATCGGCATCATCAGCATCATCCACGTCTCCATCGCCCACCTGGTGGTGGGGGCCGGAATCTGGCTGGCCTGGCTGGAGGGCCGGGCCCAGGTCGGCGGCGACCGGGTGCTCTCCGGCTGGCTGCGCCAGCGGACCCGGGCCCTGCTCTGGCTGTCGAGCATCTTCGGCGCGGGCACCGGGGTGGGCATCTGGGTGGCCATCGGCCTGGTGAACCCCACCGCCACCCAGCACCTCATCCGGGGGTTCGTCATGGGTTGGGCCATCGAATGGCTGCTCTTTGCGGGCGAGATGGCCACGCTGATCGTGCTGGTGCGGGCCTACGACCGCCTGCGGCCCCGGCAGCGCCTGGCCGTGTACTGGCTGTACGCGCTCTGCGCCTGGCTGAGCCTGGTGGTGATCAACGGCATCGTCACCTTCATGCTCAGCCCCGGCCAGGGCTGGACCACCACCCACGCCATGTGGGACGGCTTCTTCAATGCCACCTACCTGCCGAGCCTGCTGCTCCGCACGCTGGTCTCCCTGGCCTTGGGCGGGCTCTGGGCCCTGGCCGCGGGCGCGGTGGCCGACGCGGACCTGAGGCCCCGGATCCTCCAGCCCACAGCCTGGTTCACCCTGGCGGGGGTTCTGCTGGCGCCCTTGGCCGGCTGGTACTACTTCCGCAGTTTCCCCCCCGCCGCCCGGGAGCTGGTGCTGGGCAACCTGCAGGGCGCCACCGGCCTGGCCCAGGGGTTCCGCTGGGCGCTCTGGGGCCTGGGCGCCTTCCTGGTGCCGGCGCTGCTCGCCGCGTGGGCGCGGGTCTCGCCCGCCTCCTTCCGCCGTCCCGCGGCCCTGGTGGGCCTGCTGCTCGCCTGCTGGGGGTTCGGCGGCTTCGAGTGGATCCGGGAGGTGGCCCGCAAGCCCTACGTCATCCGCGATGTGATGTATTCGAACGGCATCCGGGTCGACGAGGTGGAGGCCTACCAGCGGGAGGGCTTCCTGGCCCGGAACGCCTGGGCGCGGACCTTCGCCGCCTCGAAGGGCGACACGGACCTGGCCCGGGGCGAGGCCCTGGTCCGCAGCCAGTGCCTCGCCTGCCACACCCGGGAGGGCTACCGCAGCCTGAAGGCCCTCACGGCCGCCAATGCCCCCGAGGACAACGGGATCTTCGTCCAGGGGCTGAGGGGCCTGGATCCGGCCATGAATCCCTACCTCGACCGCATGCCGCCCTTCGCGGGGACGGATGAAGAGGCGGAGCTGGCGGGGAAGTACCTGGCCTCGCTGAAGGGTAAGTAGTGTTCCACGTGGAACTACCGGGGGTAGCTCCACGTTCTGGGCCGCGCCGGGATTAGCGTCGGCCCACGTCCCACATGGGCGGGACCTGGGGCGGAATCAGCACCGGGGTGACGGCGCCCGTGGCGTCCCAGGCGCGGGTGGACCAGGTGCGGTCATCCCAGGTGCCGTGGACCGCGGCCATGGCGCCCATGAGCAGGGCGAACTCCGCGGCGGGGTGGATGACGTGGCGGTGCGGCGTGGGGCGCAGGCTGCGGGGATCCAGCCCCGGGCGCCCCGCGAGGAGGGGCGGAGGCGTTGCGGTGGCCTGGATCCGGCCCAGGTCCCGGGCGGGGCAGGTGAGCTCCCGCGGCATCCGGAAGGCCTCCCCCGGCCAGGCTGGACCGAAGGCCAGCGGCGGAAGCTGCATCACCAGGGTGAAGGCCTCGGTCAGCATGGCCACCCTCCGGTGACAACGTACGGTCTTACGTGGCGGGCGGCAAGTGTTGATGTAATTGTTTGTTAACGTTTGGCGCGGCCCTTGGCGGGGGCGGCCTCGGGCCGCTTCCAGCCCACCAGGGCGTGCTCGAAGACCTCCTCCACGTGCTTCACGGGGTGGAACCGCAGCTGCTTGCGCAGCTCGGGGTCGATCTCTTCGAGGTCCTTCTGGTTGGCGTGGGGGATGAGGATGTCCTTGATGCCCACCCGCAGGGCCGCCAGGGACTTCTCCTTGAGGCCGCCGATGGCCAGGGCCTCGCCGCGCAGGTCGATCTCTCCGGTCATGGCCAGGGTGTTCTTCACGGGAATGCCCTTCAGCACGGAGAGCAGCACCGTGGCGATGGCGAGTCCGGCGCTGGGGCCGTCCTTGGGGATGGCGCCCTCGGGGAAGTGCACGTGGATGTCCTGCTTCTGGAAGACCTCGGGGTCGATCTGGAAGGCCTCGCCGCGGCTGCGGATGTAGCTGAGGGCCGCCTGGGCGCTTTCCTTCATCACGTCGCCCAGCTGCCCCGTGAGGGTGAGCAGGCCCTTGCCCGGCATGCGCAGGGCCTCGACGAACAGCACGTCGCCGCCCACCGCGGTCCAGGCGAGGCCGGTCACCACGCCCACCCGCGGGGCTTTGAGGCGCTCGTCCTGCAGCAGCTTCACCGGGCCCAGCAGCTCGTGGATGCTCTTGTCGTCCAGGACCAGCCGCTTCTTCAGGCGCTTCTCCGCCACGCGGCGGGCGACCTTGCGGCAGACGGCGCCGATCTCGCGTTCCAGCTGGCGCAGTCCCGCCTCCCGCGTGTAGCCCGTGATGATGGCCTTGAGGGCCTTCTTCGGGATGGAGACCTGCTGGCGCGTGACGCCGTGCTTCTCCAGCTGCTTGGGGATCAGGTGCTGCTCGGCGATGCCGATCTTCTCCTCCAGCGTGTAGCTGCTGAGGTAGATGATCTCCATGCGGTCCTTGAAGGCCGGGTGGATGGGCTCCAGCTCGTTGGCGTTGGCCAGGAACAGCACCTGGCTGAGGTCCAGGGGCACGTTCAGGTAGTGGTCGCGGAAGGTGTGGTTCTGCTCGGGATCGAGCACCTCCAGCAGCGCCGCGCTCGGGTCGCCACGCATGTCGCGGCCGATCTTGTCCACCTCGTCGAGCATGATCACGGGGTTCATGCTCTTCACCTGGTGCAGGGCCTGCACAATGCGGCCCGGCATGGCGCCTACGTAGGTGCGGCGGTGGCCGCGGATCTCGCTTTCGTCGTGCACGCCGCCCAAGGAGATGCGTGAGTACTTGCGGCCCAGGGCCCTCGCGATGGACTTGCCGAGACTCGTCTTGCCGACGCCCGGAGGCCCCACGAAGCAGAGGATGGTGCCGCGCAGGTCGGGCTTGAGCTTGCGCACCGCGAGGAATTCCAGCAGGCGGTCCTTGATCTTGGGCAGTCCGTAGTGATCCTCGTCGAGCACGGTCTGGGCCTGCTTCAAGTCGAGGTTGTCTTCGGTCTGCACACCCCAGGGCAGCTCGGTCATCCACTCCAGGTAGGTGCGCGTCACCGCCGTTTCGCTGGAATCCGGGTGCATGCGCTCGAGCTTTTTCAGGTTGCGCTCGATCTCCACCAGGGGCTCGTCGGGCACCTTCATCTTCGCGAGCTTGTCGCGGAAGGCCGTGACCTCCTCGGCCAGCTCCGAGCCTTCGCCCAGCTCCTGCTGGATGGCCTTGAGCTGCTGGCGGAGGTAGTACTCCCGCTGGCTCTTGTCCATCTCGCCGCGGGCTTCCATGGTGATCTTCTGCTGCACTTCCAGCAGCTGGATCTCCCGCATGAGCAGCTCGTTCACGCGCTTGAGGCGCTGGCCCGGGTGGGCGATCTCCAGCACTTCCTGGGTCTGCTGCAGCTTGAGGTCCAGGTTCGAGGCCACGAGGTCGGCCAGGCGGCCGGGGTTGTCGAGGTTTCCGGCGATGACCAGCACCTCCTGGGGCAGGGTCTTGCCCAGGGCCACGGCCTTCTCCAGGGTCTGCTTGACGCTGCGCAGCAGCGCGTCCTGCTCCAGATCCGGGGATTTCATCTCGGGCTCGGCCAGGGGCTCCACCCGGGCCTTGAAGAGGTTCTCGGTCTCGGTGAAGTACTCCACGCGGACCCGCTGGAGGCCCTGCACCAGCGCGCGGATGCGGCCGTCCGGCAGCTTCAGCACGCGCATGATTAGCGCGGCGGTGCCCACCTGGTAGAGGTCCTCGGGGCGCGGATTGTCCATCTCCGTCTGCTTTTGCGACAGCAGCAGGATCATCCGGTTCTCCACCAGGGCCGTGTCCACGGCGCGGATGGACTTCTCGCGGCTGATGCTGAGGGGCAGGATCACGTACGGGTAGACCACCACGTCCCGCAGCGGAAGGACCGGCAGTTCCTCGGGCAGCTTGGGCTGCTCATCGGTCGGGGGGGGCAGGAGAATGTCGTCGGCCACGGAAGAACCTCGACCTTCAGGATACCCCTACTTTTTCCGGCCCTTCAGGGCGGCCACATCCACCGTTTCGCTGGGGAACAGGGCCTGGGGCAGCGGCTTGACGGCTTCCGCGGGCGGGGCGGCCGGTTGCGCGGCGCGGCCCGTGGCGGCCTCCTTGTGCATGAGGCCCTCCAGCGCCTTCACGAAATCGGGCAGATCCTTGAAGTCGCGGTACACGCTGGCGAAGCGCACGTAGGCCACCTGGTCGAGGCCCTTCAGTTCATCCATGATCAGTTCGCCCAGCTCGCGGCTGCGGATTTCACGGTCGGGGCGCTCCATGAGCCGGGCCTGCAGGTCGCCCACCAGCTCCTCGATGCGGGCCAGCGAGACGGGCCGCTTCTGGCAGGCCAGCAGGAGGCCCTTCATGAGCTTCTGGCGATCAAAGGGCTCGCGGCGGCCGTCCTTCTTGAGGATCACCAGGGGCACCTCCTCCACCCGCTCGTAGCTGGTGAAGCGGCGGGCGCAGGACAGGCACTCGCGGCGGCGGCGAATGGAATCGCCTTCGCGGGACTCGCGGGAGTCCACCACCTTGTCCTCGAGGTGACCGCAGAAGGGGCAGCGCACGACAGCCTTTCTACACCTCGACCACGCGGGGTTCCATCACGGCCTCGCAGGTGACGGAATTGGCCACGAAGCAGTACTTGTGGGCCTTCTCGAACAGCTCGACGACCTTGGCCATGCTGGTGCCGCGGGTCACGCGGATGACCGGGCGCAGGTGCACGCGGGTGATGCGGGTGACCTTGTCCACAGTGTCGAGCACGGCCTCGGCGTGATCCTCGTAGCCCACCACCTCAACCTTCGCCTTCGCGCAAAGCGCGAGGAAGGTCAGCATGTGGCAGGTGGCGAGGGCCGAGCCCAGCAGATCCTCGGGGTTCCAGCGGGTGGGATCGCCGGCGTATTCGGGAGCGCTGCTCACGGCCAGAGGGTGCTTGCCGGCGGTGGTGACGGTGGCGTTGCGGTTGTAGGTGCCATCCAGGGTGTTGCCGGTCCAGGCGAGGGACAGGGGGTAGTGGTGGGCCATGGGGATCTCCTCCGTCAACGTCGTTGGGACAGAGTAACCGTTTGGCCCTCGGCTCGCCCCTCCCGGGACCGGGGGGCCGCCAGCCGCGTGCTAGCCTGGATCCGCCTTCCCGGAGTCTCCATGCGCCCGTTGATTCCCGCCGCCCTGGCCTTGCTGGCCGTGCCCGCCCATGCGCAGTTCTGGAGCGAGCTGGCCAACCCGAAAGTCGAGGTCACCCTCGTGCACCCGCCGGGTCTCGGCCTCAAGGTGGAGCGCCTGGCCTTCGCGCCTTCCCGCGACCTGAACTCCCGGGAACTGGCCGATGCCCTCACCGCCGACCTGGTGCAGAGCCGCCAGGTGGAGGTGGTGGATCGCGCCCACCTGGACGCGGTGCTCAAAGAACAGGAGCTGGGCGCCAGCGGCTATGTGGAACCCGCCACCATTGCCAAGTTGGGCAAGCTGCTGGGCCCCAGTGTGCTGGTCATCGTCAACGTGAACCACTCGGACGTGAGCCGCAACCAGTCCAGCAAGGAAGAGCGCAGCACCGACTACAAGACCAAGCAGGACATCGTCCGCCACAAACGCACCAGCATCACCAGCCTGGATTTCAGCGCCACCGTGCAGGTGGTGGACCTCAGCACCGGCCGCGTCTTCGGCGCCCAGCGCCTGGAGGACACGCCGAGCCTTAGCAACACCTCGTACGACGGCTACCCCGCCTACCCGCGGGATTCCGAGGTGCGCCGCCTGGCTTTTGAAACCGCCAAGGTGAAGGTGCTGCGCATGCTCCTGGCCTGGAGCGAAGTGCGCAAGCTCACCTTCTTCGACGACGACACCTTCGGCATGGCCCGGGCCCACGACCGGCTCAAGGCGGGCGACCTCCGCGGCGCCCTGGACCTGGCCCTGGACGGCCTGGAGCAGTCCAAGCGGGACAAGGGCCAGAAGCCCAAGTACTACCCGCGGGCCCACTACAACGTGGGCATCATCCACTTCATCCAGGGCCGCTACGAAGACGCCCTGCCCTACCTGCGCACGGCCCTGGACATGCAGTCCGACGCCAGCATCTTCCAGACCGCCCTGAAGGAATGCCAGGAGGCCATGGCCCTCCAAGAGACCCTGCAGAGGTCCGAGCGCCGCGCCGAACCCGCCCCGCCCCGAATTGAACCGAAGCCCACCCCGACCACCCCCTCCTCCACCTCCAGCAAGTCCAGCCCCGAAGAACGCCTGCAGAAGCTGCAGGAACTCTACAAAAAGGGGCTGCTGGACAAGAAGGACTACGAGGCGAAGAAGGCGGAGATTCTTAAGGAGCTGTAGGGTGTGCTGGATAATTAGTAGTTAGGGCCAAACCAGCCAAAAGGAGCTGCACATATGTTCAACATCGATTTGAATCAACTCCTTATTGGAATTCTCGGTAGTCTGATCGCAGCTGGCATCACGGCTTTAATCCTTCGATTGTCAAAATTGAAGCCAATTCAAGTACCAATATGGGTATTTGTTGGTTTCTCTGCTCTTTTTATCATTCTGGGTTACCTCCAATATCAAAGTCAAAATACAGAACAAACTACGGTTCATAAGAAAAATTTTGGTGTAGAAAGTGTAGTGATGGATGGAAAACACTTCGTTGAATGCAGTTTTGATCGCAGTGAGATGGTCTTTCGAGGAACCAAACCATTCAGTTTGACTCACTGTAATGGTTCGGGTGCTACCTTTAAATTCGAAGGTAATGCGGCCATGACAATGCAGGTTTTAAATAAATTGTATCGTGATCCAGGCACAAATATGTACGCAGAAGATGCTATCAGGGTTATCACAAACAATAGTTTGCACACTGATCCACATATACTACCTGAAAAGTAAACTCCAACTCGGGGCTATCAATTCCCACCGATCTCCCAGGCCCTAACCTCTCGCTCAAGTCGGACCCCGCCTGCATTGCCTTCCGCTCTCTCTCAGCATTTCGCTATCTCGGCTCCGCTCATCCTCTCGGTGCAGGCGTGGCCGCTTAGCTTCCTTCGTTAGGTTGTTTGTGAACTCAGAGGAAACCACCTTCAGGGGTCTCAACTCCGAATTCGTCATCGAACTCTCGGGCCTCCTCCTGTTCATGAAGCGGTTTCTCCAGCTCGGAGCGATCCTGGCGTTTGTTGCGGGCATTGTCGAAGCATTCAAGCTTGGCAACCCCATGCCGTTGGTGGTCGCAACTCTGAATGGCGGTCTTTACCTGCTCTTGGCCACCTACGGGATACGCACTTTTCCAAGAAAGGTCAGCCTGGAAGGGGACTCGGTCGTGTTTCACAAGGTCCCGACGACCTGGATCAACATCGGGCCAATCCTTGTGCCCTTCGGCATCACGCAGAGGTTGGTGCGCCCCAAGTCCGCGGTCGCGTTGGAATGGATCGGCAGGTCTCTGACCCTGAACGACATGAACGAAGGCGGGTCCATCCAGCTCGCTTCAGGCAAACACGCCGAGGCGCTCGCGGCTTGGTTTTCCTCCATTGGGGCGGCCAGTCCCGTTGGCGGTTGATCGGACCGCAATCGTCATCACCGCGCTCTGGTCCTGCTCATGGACCAGGCTTAATTGGCCTAACGGCTCGGGCGTCGGCAACCGTGCCGCCACGAATGAAAGCCATGGGAAAGCCGAGATCCTCCCGGGACGCGAAGCTATTTAGGATCACCCAACGCCAACGCCGACGCCGCCGGTCGCCCCGCCTGGGCCAGCCACGCCGTCAGGTGGCGGTTGAAGGCTTCGGGTTGTTCGAAGGCCACCAGGTGGCCGGCCCCGGGGATGATCTCCAGCTCGGCGCCGCGGATGCCCTTGGCCAGCAGCTCGGATTCCGAGGGGGGGATGAGGGTGTCGTCGGCGCCGGTGATCACCAGGGTGGGCACCTTGATCTGGGCCAGGCGCGGGGTGGCGTCGGGGCGATCGGCCATGCCCAGGAGGGCGCTGGCGAGGCCCTGGGGCGTGGCCCCGGCCATGAGGGCCCGCACTTGCTGGGCCATGGCGGCATCGTGGTTGCTGGCGGCGAGCATCTTGGAGGCCATGTCCTCGATGACGGCGGCGGTGCCCTCGGCCAGCACCTTCGTGGCCGTGGCCCGGCGCTTGGCGGCGCCCTCGGGCGTGTCGGCGCCCGCCCGGGTGGCCACGAGCACCAGCCCGCAGAGCAGCTCGGGGAAGCGTTCCGCAAAGGCCAGGGCCACGTAGCCGCCCATGGAATGCCCGGCCAGGGTGACGGGCCCCAGGCCCAGGCTGCGGATGAGCAGGGCCAGGTCTTCGGCGTACCGGGCCATGGACGTGGCACCGGCCATGTTCCCCGTCGGGCCCTGGCTTTCCCCCAGGCCCCGCAGGTCCGGGGCGATCACCCGGTAGCTGGGCGCCAGGGCCTCCACCTGCTTCTGCCAGGCGCCCCGGGAGAGCGGAAAGCCATGCACGAAGACCAGGGCGGGCAGGCCCTGCCCCTGATCGGTGTAGGCCATGTCCAATGAATCAAGGGTGGTTCTCACGGAGACCTCGTTTCTGGGTGGGCGGGCACCATGGCAGCGAGTCGGTGTTGCCTCTCGGGCCAATATGGGGCCCCGGGTCGGGGTTGCCCGGAAAAGGCGGCCGGACCCCGAAGCTATCCCCGGCCATAATCATGGGTTCGACCTCCCGGAGTCCCATGCCCACGCCCGCCCGCCTGCACGTTGCCCACGCCCTGCACGAAGTTTTTGGGGAGGGCGGCCGCGTGCCGGACATCTGGGACCGCGACCTGGGCGAGGACGCCCATCTGGCGCAGGCGCTGCTGGGCCTCTGCCTGCGCCGCTGGGGGCGCCTCCAGGCCTGGGTGAAGCCCAAGCTGAAGGATCCCGACCGCGGGGTGCCCCTGGGCACCCGGGTGGCCCTGGCCGTGGGCCTGGCGCAGCTGGCCTGGCTGCCCGGCGTCAGCGACCATGCGGCGGTGAATGAGGCGGTGGAGCTGGCCGCGAACCGCGAGCTGGGCTTCGTCCCCCACAAGGGCCTGGTGAACGCCCTGCTGCGCCGGGCCGCCAAGGACCGCGCCGCCCTGGCCGCCGAGCTGGACGCCCTGCCCGCCACCCTGGACCGCAGCCCCGCGGCGGAGCGGGCCCTGACGGCGGCCCTGGCGCCTCACGCGGTCGAGGCGGGCGGCCTGGAAACCCTCTGGACGCAGCTCCAGCAGCCGCCCCGCCTGGCCTTCCGCCGCCTGAAGGGCGAGGTGCCCGAGGGCCTGATTCCCGATGCGGACCTCGCGGACTGCCTGCGGCTCGAGGAGGGGGCCCCCTTCCCCCGGCCCTGGCTGGAGGCCGCCGGCGGCATGGTGCAGGACCGCAGCTCCCAGGCGCTGCTGGCCTACGCCTGGGGCCGTCCCGTCACCCGCATTCTGGATGCCTGCGCCGCCCCCGGGGGCAAGACCACCACCCTCGCCCTGCGCCATCCCGGCGCGAGCCTCACGGCCCTGGAGGTGCACCCGCGCCGGGTGGCGCGCCTGCGCCAGACCCTGCAGCAGCGGGGCATCGAGGCCCAGGTGATCCAGGCCGATGCCGCCGAGTGGCTGGAGCAGCCGGGCGACGCCTTCGACCTGATCCTCCTGGACGCGCCCTGCAGCGGCAGCGGCACGATGCAGAAACACCCCGAGTGGCCCTGGCTGGCCCACGACGACCTGCCCCGCCTCACGGGCATCCAGCGCCGGCTGCTGTCGGCGGCGGCAAACCGGCTGGCGCCGGGCGGCCTGCTCATCTACGCGGTGTGCTCCTGGCTGCCCGAGGAGGGCGTCGCCCACCGGGACTGGCTGGCGGAAGCCCACCCGGACCTGCGCCCGGCCCGGGTCTGGCCCGCGGCGATGGGGGCCGTTGGCGATGGGCAGGAGGGCGCCACGGCGACCTTCCGCCCCCATCCCCTCCGCTGGGAGGGCGAAGGTTTCCAGGGTTTCGCGGTGGAACGACGTTGAGGTAGGCCCAGCGGAATCAGGGGCTGCAGCGGGTCGGGGTTGGGGATTCGAAGCCGCCGGATGCCGAATCCGCGATCAGGCCAACAGGAACAGCACTTTCACCATCAAGACACCAAGAACGGCATGGGAAGGGACCTTGGCTTTTCTTGGTGCCCTTGGTGTCTTGGTGGTGTTCCTTATTTTTTGATCGCGAATTCGCGTGAGCACCTCCCTGTCGCGTGCGGCGGGTGCTGACCGGCATCCAGGCTGGAACCTACTGGGCCTTGGCCTTCTCCAGCACGCGCTGGCGGAGCTCCTTGTATTCCGTCTCCGAGATCAGCCCGTCCTTTTTCATGGCCTCCAGCTTTTCGAGCTCCGCCCGCAGGTCGAAGGCGGCGGGCTGCGGGGCCGCGGCTCCCGCCTTGGCCCCGGGCGTGGCCCGGGCCGCCGAGGGCTTGGTGGCCTCCAGCGCCTCCCTGGTTCCGAAGAAATCCACCCGGCCGTCCACGAAGCGCACGAAATGCGAGCGGCGGTTGACGGCCATGGCGCCGTAGCGGTCATAGGCCTCGTACTCCCAGATCTCCACGGCGCCCTGGACCGAAGTCCGGGTGGGTTGCCCGGCCCGGTCCGCGACCTCCTTCTTGGTGATGCCGATCTGGAGCTTCCCGTAGTCCAGGTCGGGCTTCTTGCAGCTGATGGCGAAGGCGACGGGCACCGCGAGGAGCAAGGAGATCAGGGGGCGGGTCATGGCGTCTCCGGGGCGTTGGGTGAGGCTACCGCTTGAGGGGCGCGGGCCCCAGCGTGGCGCCCTCGAGGATCTTCACCGGCACGATGGTGTGGCGGATGGCGTCCCGCTCGATGGCGCCCAGGGCCAGGGTGACGGCCTCGTGGGCGATGGTCGGGATGTCCTGGGCCACGGAGGCCAGGCCGGGGTAGAGGTCCACCAGGCCGTCGAAGCCCAGCACGGACACCTGGCTGGGCACCGAGACACCGAGGTCGGCCAGGGCCCCCAGGGCCCCCACGGCCATTTCATCGGTGGCGCAGAAGATCCCCGTGGGCCGGTGCCCCTGCTGCCAGGCGTCGCGCATGAGCCGGTAGCCGCCCAGCACCGAGCCGCCGCCCCGGAGGATCACCGGTGCCAGGGACCCGCTGCCGTGCTCGGCCAGGGAGGCGGTGAAGCCCGCGGCGCGGTCCACGGCCCACTGGTGCTCATCGGCGACGGTGAGGTGGAGGAGGTCGCGGTGGCCCAGGGACATGAGCCGAGTCGCGGCCAGGCGCCCGCCACCGATGTCATCGGGCGCCACGCAGGAGACGCCGGGGTGGTGACCGATAAGGGCGCCGGGCACGCCGCGGCGCCAGAGGGTGGCCAGCCGCTGGTCGATGTCGGCGCAGTGGAACATCAGCACCGCGTCCATGCGGCGGCGCACCGCCGTGATGTCCACGGGCAGCTCCACGAACTGGGTGGCATGCAGCTGCATCTCCCGCAGCAGGGCCCGCCAGATCACGTTGAAGTAGGGCGAGAGCCGGTTCTCGCCGGCGCCCACCCAGATGCCCAGGGTGTGTTTGGTGCGCCGCGACAGCTCACGGGCGACCGGGTCGGGCTCGTAGCCCAGCTTCTTCATCACCGCCAGCACCGTGGCGCGGGTCTCGGCCGCCACCGTGGCCTTGCTGTTGATCACGCGGCTCACGGTGCCGGTGGAAACGCCGGCCTGGCGGGCGATCTCGCCGATGGTGATCTTCATGGTGGGCCGCAGGGAAGGTGGAGACGACAAAGGAAGTGCGACCACCCATGAATACCGTTCGGTTTCCGGGGCGTCAACGTGCGTCTGCCCCCGGGGCAGACATCAGGCGGTGCAGGCCGGGGCCTGGGCGGCGCCGTAGAGGCTGAGGTCATAGTCGCGCACGAGGAACACGGGCGTGGCCCGGGTGAGCTGGTCGAGGTGGGCCCGGTAGTTCCGCTCGAAGCGCGCCATGAAGCGGCCGTGCTCCAGGAAGCGCGGCGCGTTCTTGGAGGCGATGCCGCCGGCGAGGTAGAGGCCGCCTGTGGGGAGAAACACCGCGCAGAGCTCGGCGCAGACTCGGGCGTAGAGGTCCACGAAGAGGTCCATGGCCCTGCCGCAGGCGGGATCGGCGCTGGCCAGTTCCGAAATCGCCGCGGGCTGGTCGAGGATGGGCCGGCCCAGGATGGCGGTGGCCTCCGCGGTCCAGGGCACGCGCTGGGTGTCGAGGAGGAACCGGAAGATGAGGGCGAGGCCGTGGCCCGACACGGCCAACTCCGCCCCGGGGGGGCCGGAGAGCCCGGTGGCCAGGTGGCGCCAGAGGGCCAGGGTGTCCTCGTCGAAGACCGGGAGGCCGATGTGTCCGCCCTCGCTGGGGAAAGCGCGGGGACCCGCCGGGGTGCGCACCACGAAGCCCACGCCCAGGCCCGTTCCGGCCCCCACCACCAGGGCCAGGCCCGCGGGATCGGGGACCGGCAGGCTCCCGTCGCCGTGGGGGAGGGCCGTCACCTGACGCGGGTCGTCCAGGTCAAGGCTCAGCACCCCGCAGGACAGCGCAATGAAGTCATTCACCAGGTGGACGGGGATGCCGAGGGCCCGCTCCAGGGCGACGGCGTCCAGGTCCCAGGGGGCGTTGGTGAGATGGATGCGGCGATCCAGCACCGGGCCCGCCCCCGCCAGGCAGGCCCTCCGGGGCCGCAGGGAGGGATCCGAGGCCAGGAATCGCTGGATGGGCTCGAGAAGGGAGGTCTCCTCCTGGGTGCTGAAGCGCGCCTTGCGGGCCAAGCGGAACCGGGCGCCCTCGGGGTGGAGCAGCGCCAGGTTGAGGTTGGTGCCGCCCACATCGGCCACCAGGATGAGATTGTCAGCGGTTGCACTCACGAACGAACACCTCGGATACGGAACAGAGGGACTTGCGGGGCCGTCGCCTCGGAAGGGGCCGCCCGGACTTGATGGTCCTCGCCCTGCGGCCCGACGTCCACCCTGGGGAAGCACCTCTGCCCCTGGCTGATCGGGATTTCGGAAATGCACGCATGCATGGGTTTGGTGGCATTCGTCAAAAAGTTCCCGACCCACTGGTTCTCAGCTTGACAGACCTGTGACACCGGTTGACCATACCTGCGACCACCTTGTAACCGTTTACATTGACCCCCTCGGCTTTCCCTCCGTCCCTCCAGCAACTCGGCTCGGCACCTGGCAGGACCCTCCTCGTTCACTGCGGCTTGTAACCGGTTACAACGATCCCGATGCCGTCCTCCCCGCTCGCCACCCACAGGAACCTCGCCATGCCCGTCCGGGATGCCGCCAGCCCCTCCACTCCTTCTGCCGAATGGTGGCGCGGCGCGGCGATCTACCAGATCTATCCCCGGAGCTTCCAGGACACCAATGGGGACGGCGTGGGCGACCTGCGGGGCATCACGGCCCACCTGGCCTACGTGGCCGACCTGGGGGTGGACGCCATCTGGATCTCGCCCTTCTTCACGTCGCCCATGAAGGATTTCGGCTACGACGTGTCGAACTACCGGGACGTGGACCCCACGTTCGGCACCCTGGCCGATTTCGACCGTCTGGTGGCGGAGGCCCACCGCCTGGGCCTGAAGGTCCTCATCGATCAGGTGCTGTCCCACTCCTCCGACCAGCACGCCTGGTTCAAGGAGAGCCGGTCGAGCCGGGACAACGCCAGGGCCGACTGGTACGTCTGGGCCGACGCGAACCCGGACGGCACGCCCCCCAACAACTGGCAGTCGGTGTTCGGCGGGTCCGCCTGGACCTGGGAGCCCCGTCGCCGCCAGTATTTCCTCCACAACTTCCTGGATTCGCAGCCGGACCTCAATTTCCACCACGAGCCTGTGCAGGCCCAGATGCTGGAAGAGGTCCGCTTCTGGATGGAACGGGGGGTGGACGGCTTCCGCTTCGACGCCTGCAACTTCCACTTCCATGACAAGAAGCTGCGGAACAACCCGGCGGCCCGGTCGAAGAAGCTCGAGCTGTCCACGGTGCAGGAGGGCAACCCCTACGGCTGCCAGATCCACCGCTACGACAAGAGCCGGCCCGAGAACCTGGGCTTCCTGAAGCGGCTGCGCGACCTCATGAACGAGTACGGCGCGATGAGCGTGGGCGAGGTCGGGGACGAGGGCGCCCTGGCCACCATGGCCGAGTACACGGCCCATGGCGACAAGCTGCACATGGCCTACGGCTTCAGCCTCTTCACGGAGGAGTTCAGCGCCGAGCGCATCCGCTCCGTGGTGCAGGAGTTCGAGAAGCACATCCATCGCGGGGGCGGCTGGGGCTGCTGGTCTCTGTCGAACCACGACTGTGTCCGCGTGGTCACCCGTTGGGGCAAGGGAATCGATGACCCCGCCTTCCCCAAGCTGCTGCTGGCGGTGCTGGGCTCCCTGCGGGGCAGCTTCTGCGTCTACCAGGGCGAGGAGCTGGGCCTGCCCCAGGCCGAGGTGCCCTACGACCGCCTGATCGATCCCTACGGCATCGCCTTCTGGCCCGACTTCAAGGGCCGGGACGGCTGCCGCACGCCCATGCCGTGGACTGGCGACGCCCCCCACGGCGGATTTTCCGAAGTGGAGGCCTGGCTGCCCATGTCGCCGGAGCACCTCAAGCGCTCCGTGGCGGGCCAGACGGCCGACCCCGACTCCGTGCTGGCCTTCTACCGCCGCTTCCTGGCCTGGCGCAAGGGCTCGGTGGCCCTCTGCCGCGGCGCCATCCACTTCCACCAGACCTCGGAGCCGATCCTGGCCCTTCGCCGGGAGGACGGCCCGGAGCGCGTCCTGGCTGTCTTCAACCTCAGTCCCGCCCCGGCCCAGTACACCCTCCAGGCCAAGGCCGTGCCCTTCGAGGGGCACGGCCTGGCCTCGGGTCGTCTCGAGGGTCGGGTTCTCCACCTTCCCCCTTGGGGAGGCTTCTTCGGTCGCCTGGCCTGAACCCCATGCGCCGACCCCTCTCCGCCCCCTGCCACTCACCCAGCCGCCACGCGGCTTCTCACACTGGAGGCAAGACCATGAACCGTCTTTCCCTACTCAAGGCCGCGCTGCCCATGGCGCTGGTCTGCGGACCCCTCCTCGCCCAGGACGTGGTCGAGATCCATGGCTACACCCGCGCCGGCGTCGGCCGCTCGTCCAACGGCGGCGAGCAGGTGTCCTTCTTCATGGCGAACACCGGCGGCAGCCCGACGGGCGGCCCGGGCTACCGCCTCGGCAATGAGACCGACAACTACCTCGAGCTGGCTGTGGACGTCCGCGCCTACGAGAAGGGCAACACCACCTTCAAGCTCCACTTCCGCCCCGCCTTCCGCGAGTACTACCAGGTGCGCGACGCCTCGGCCGATGCCGGCGGCGACGTGGACAACAGCAAGAGTCCGAGCCCGAATCAGCAGGTGTGGATCCGTGAAGCCTGGGGCGAGGCCACCGGCATCTTCGGCACCACCGGCGCCTTCAAGGACGCCTCCATCTGGGCCGGCCGCCGCTTCTACATGCGCCAGGACCTCCACATGCGCGACCAGTGGTACTGGAACAACAGCGGCGACGGCGTGGGCATCGAGAACATCGACCTCGGCCCCGTCAAGATGCACTACGCCTACATCCAGCA
>Ga0316605_10000232_pt1 | contig 47103 bp, 41 predicted proteins | sample OWC_soil_day20_n_FD_207666 | JGI IMG/M metagenome (GOLD analysis project Ga0316605, IMG submission 207666) | Wetland soil microbial communities from Old Woman Creek delta, Ohio, United States - OWC_soil_day20_noCT | ecosystem: Environmental > Terrestrial > Soil > Wetlands | place: USA: Ohio...
GCGATCCCTCCAAGGGCCGCCGCATCCTCGGCTGGGAGCCCAAGACCGACATCCGCGCCCTGGCCGCCATGATGGTGGACTCCGACCTCAAGCTGGCTCAGAAGGAGCTGGTGCTGCGCGAGGCCGGTCACGCCGAGGCGCCCCGAGCCGGTTACCGCTGAGCACCGGAATGAACACGCCCATGCCGACTGCCACTCCGCTCACCCCCATTGCCGTATTGGGTGGGTCGGGGTTTATTGGGACCACTCTTGTGCGTCGTCTAACTGAGCTGGGTTTGACCAGCCGAATCGGAGATATCTCTCTAAGCCAAGCTTTCCCAGACAAACATTTCCTTTGCGATGTCCGGGAGGCAGAAAGCCTGCAGCCTGTTCTTTCTGGTGCCCAAGCCCTGATCAACCTTGCGGCAGAGCACCGGGATGATGTTCGTCCCGTCTCGCGGTATCACGAAACCAACGTAGAAGGCGCTCGCCAGGTTTGCCTAGCTGCCCAGACGGCCGGCATTCAAACCTTGATCTTTACCAGCAGTGTGGCCGTTTACGGCTTTCACCCCTCTCCAGTGGATGAATCCGGCCCCTTCGAGCCTTTCAATCCATATGGAGAAACCAAACTTCTTGCCGAAGGCATTTACAGGGCTTGGGCCGAGGAAGACCCCGCCCGCAGTTTGGTGATCATCAGGCCGACCGTGGTTTTCGGCGAGGGAAATAGGGGAAATGTCTACAACCTGCTCCATCAGATCGCCTCGGGACGGTTCATGATGGTGGGGCCGGGCACCAACTTGAAATCCATGGCCTACGTGGGCAATGTCGTCGATGCCCTGGTGCATAGCTTGGCCTTAGGCCCCGGGATTCACGTCTTCAACTACGTCGACACCCCGGATCTGACCATGAATGAGCTGGTAGCTCTTGTCCACCAAAGCCTTGGACGTGCCAAGCCTGGCAGGTGGCGAATCCCCCTTCCCATGGCCATGGCAGGGGGGCACGTCCTGGATATAGCCGCCCGCATGACAGGCCAGACATTTCCGATCAGCTCCATTCGTATTCGAAAATTCTGCGAAAACACCAGATTCCTCGCCACTGCCATCCGATCAACAGGGTTCACGTCCCGCATCTCACTCGAGCAAGCGTTAACTCGCACCATCCAGTCGGAATTTGGAGCCCAAGCCTCCATCTAGGAGGCCCGGTTGGCTTATGCCAGATTCAGAGTCATGATTGTTCCCTGATGACGAGAAGAGGAAAGTCCTAATGCGACTCAAGGTCGGACTCGATGCCCGTTTCGCCCTTGGGGAGCGCCGAGGTATCGGCAATTATTCCCTTGAGCTATTCAAGGCTATGGCCGCCGTGAATCAGGATTTCGACTTTGTGTTCTACTCAGATCGGGAAGATACCGAGGGGCTGTTGGCGCATCTTCCAAACAGTCGCATCCGAGTGATTCGGCCGGGATTCTATCCCCTTTGGGAGCAAGTCTTACTCCCCATGGCGCTTAGAGCGGACAGGATCAACCTCTTCCATGCCGTAGGCAATACCGCTCCGATTATCATGCCGACGCGTACAAGACTCGTCATTACGCTGTGCGACGTGATGTATTTGAAAGACGAGACGATACTGCCAGTCTCACGTTCCTGGTATCAGCGGGCGGGGCGGCTCTATCGCCGCCTGGTCGTGCCACCGGCCGCCAAGAATGCGGACCACTTACTGACCATCTCGGAGTTCTCACGGGTCGATATTTGCGAAACCATTCCGCATATCCACCCAGAAAAGACGAGCGTAACCCTCCTTGGTCTACCCGGTAGCTTCCCGGTTCAGAGCCCCGAATCGAGCACAAGCTCTTCGCCGGAAAAGGAACCTTACCTTCTACATCTAGGGGGCTTGGATCCAAGAAAAAACACCATTCTCGTTGTTCGAAGCTTTCTTGACCTCAAGCGACAGGGTCTGTTGAAAGAGAATCTGGTCATCTTGGGGCTAAAGACACTGACCTCCCTTGGGCTTAACTCCGACGAGATCACTGAAGCCAAGGCGTGGATTCATCTGCCAGGATTTGTTCCGGACACAACCATTCCATTCTATTATCAGCATGCGCAGGCCTTTCTATTCCCGTCCCTCTATGAAGGTTTTGGAATTCCACTCCTGGAAGCCATGGCAAGTGGAACACCAATTATAACATCCAATATATCGAGCCTCCCTGAAATCGCCGGTGAAGCGGCCATGCTTGTCAATCCAAAACAGTCAGATGAATTAAAAGCTGCCATCATGGAAGTCCTCAGATCTTCTCTTACCCGAGCAACTCTTATAAATGCAGGGTTTAACCGTATCGCCCGCTTTAACTGGGGGGAGACTGCAATTAAGACATTGGGTGTTTATCAAAAGTTAATGAACAATCTAATTTTTACTTATGATCTCAAGACGCCATGTTGACTTTTTACCAAACCCTATTTGACCACCTTCCAGCTTTTTTTATAATATTAGCCCTAACCGCGTCAACGCTCTATTTTTTACTCAAAAAATACTATTATTCGATATTTGATCCTTTATTTTTTATGTTGGTTATTAATGAGACATTTTGCATTACTGATGTAATATTTTTGTATTGTTTTGAAATGATCGATTTTTATTATTTTATGAACTATTTATTAACCGAAGGAGTCCTTATTTGGGGAATTCTTCAGTTCAAACCAAGATTCCCTCAAGAATCCGCCAGCTCCTCATACTTTTCGCCTTCATTAGCTGCACTTTTTAAAATCAGCCTGCCTGTGTATTCATGCATAAACCTCTTTGTTTACATCCAGCGCGGTATCCCCTTATTTCTGGAAAGTCGCACTGTTGTTTATGCTATCGGCGGGGGTTTCGGGTTCTTTCGTCGCGTTTCCGATGTGTTATTAGTAATAATCATGTATTACATTCTAGAGGTTCTCCGCTTCCGCCGATGGAAACCGCTCGAGTGGATAGCCCTATGCATTATTGTTTTAGTTCAAATACTTAGCGGAGCTAAGGCTGCGGTATTAATCCTAGTATTTACTGCGTCGCTCTATTGTTATTTTACGGGTACACTTACCACAAAGAACGGAATACGCATTAAGCATTTAACCACAAAGTTGACTTTCGCCTCCATTGGTGCACTGTTCCTTATTGCTCAACTTCAATCTAGCGGAAGTGAGATGATTGGTGAGCGTCGAGTCAATCTACTTGGTCAGGTTGCCGCTCGTCTCGTGATGAGCGGAGATGCCTTGATTTATTCTTACACTGACAATAAAATTGAATCTCTATCAGATCAAAATCCCATGGGTGCGATGTTTCGTGAATATTTGACCTTTTTCAGGATTGCCCCACCCGAATCACTTCCCAAACATCTAGGCGTCCAGATTACGAATCAATTTCTAGTTCAAGATTCAAATTTCCAAACCAATGAAAAACATAATCTCGTTGGTTATCTCTATTTTGGCTCATGGGGTAGTCTCTTATTTTCATATATAATTGGCACGATCATTGGCTTTGTACGATACGTGTTGCCCAACAAATGTCCACAAAACTGGATGATTGGCATCCCCTTTATCATTTTAGCTTCAAATTCAGTGTTTGCGATTAGCGAACCAGATGGCCTCCATCAAGCGCTATTAAATTTGGTGGTTATATTTGTTCCCCTTACGCTTGGCATAAAGTATCTACTCGAGCGAGAACATATTAAACATTAATTATTATAGAACCAAGTCGCTCCACTCTGATTCAATCGCCATCGCAGCGTTCTCCCAACTATGATGGTCTTTCACAAATTCCTGCGCATTAGCACCAATTCGTTTACGTGTTTCAGGATTGTTCAATAGATTTATTATCGCAATAATCATGTCAGCTGGTTCATCTGCGATAACGATATTTTCGTTCGGCTCAGCGGCGATAGCCCCGAGGCCCAATTGAGTTGTCACAACCGGCAACCCGCAGGCCATAGCTTCTAGGATCTTGAATTGCATCCCGGACCCAGACTGCATTGGGGCCACAGAAACGGCTACTTGCATAAGTTCCCTCATCATGTTTTCAACTTGGCCCACGACCCTGACACCGGGTAACTTCTGGAAGCTCACAATTGATGGAGGCGGGTTCCCTCCAATAATCCAAAATGACGCGTCAGGGATCGTCCGGTAAATCTTCTCCCAACAATTTCGAATAAACCACTCTACAGCCTGTATATTAGGATCGTATCCCATGTTCCCTGAAAATGCGACAATAGGCTGCTCGCACCTAGCCGAGCCACTGGGCGGGGTGACCCCAAGTGGAAGGACAAGCGCCTTATTAGAACCAGAGGCCTTGGCATCGATATCAGATACAAATAATGCGCGCTCGACATATTCATCTATGCTGTTTTCATAAGAGGAGATGCGTCTAAACTCTTCTTGATAAATCCATCTCATTGGCCCACTGGTCAACTGAACTTGTCTGCTCAGATTCAATTGCATCGAATCTATGCACTCCAGCACTACAGGGACCTTCATTTCTTCAAGATAGGGAAGCAAGCGAAGCATAAAAGCATGTATTACATCAAAATTATCATTTAAAAGCGTGTCGAGTTGTGTGCGAAAAGCTGCTGATCTATAGTAATTTGCCTGAAGTGGTAACTCATTGAATAATCCGCCGGTCACCAAATTCCAAATAATCTTCCAGCGTGGGTGTGGGACTCGGATTATCCGCCGACAGAATGGGCGTAGAGCTAGTTCAGCCCTCGGATCCTCTTGCCCCTCTACGAATGTAAGCAAAGTAATTTCGTGCTTTAAACCAAGAGTCCGTAAGCGATGGAACGCCACTGCCTGATCGCCCTTATGCGGAGGATAAGGTATACGTGGAGTAAGGAACAATATTTTCATTGGCGCGTCCCAAGCTGCGGACTACGTCCAAGCCGCTTTGTTGCGACACGAATCAATGCGTCGAATCGCTTTTCTTTAAGAAGATAACATAGGAAAGAATAAAAATGGAATATAGGATATCGATCAAACCCTAGCTGCCCAAAGCCACGGTATAATCGCCAATATTCCCGCAACGGAAGATTAAGTTGATCTTTAATACACGGATAAAAATAGTTGGCATAATCGCGCATGACCCCTTCAAGAAGATTCGTATTCCCCTCTATCTCGTTGTCTTTCAGGATTGAGAGGGCACCACCGACCATATTAAGCCTTGCTTTTGCCGTAAAAGACCCCGGAACATATTTGCCACGTTCTGACTCACTGTTGCCAAAATCAGGTAATTCACCATTCCGACAGAGTACAAGTATTTTTGGAGTAAATACAGCATTCATAGTTTTTAAAATTTTAACAGTCAAGTTCATTTGATAAAACAATGTTCCATCATACCTATTTGTCGATGAATCATAGGCCTTATCTCGATGAATAATGTAACCAGAGATAACACCTGAGCGGCGAAAACAGGTCGTAATCGCCTGTTCTCCTGCCTGAAAAACCCTTTCTTCGGAGAAATACCTCACTACCTGCTGGACATTTTCAGGTATGCCTTCAAACCATAAATAGCTTTTTAACACCATACCTATGTTTGCATGACGATGAAGCAATTCAGCCGTGTGGCTGAGCGCATCAGGAGCCATCAAGTCGTCGTTTCCCATAAAAAAACAATATTGCCCGGCAGCCCTTTCCACAAGTTGCCGAATATTCCCATCGTAGCCAAGATTAACATTATTTTCATAGTAATAAAGAGTGTTGGGATATTTAAATTGATAGGCGCGAACAATCTCAGAAATCTGAGCCCGCTCAGGGGATACATCTTCGCAAATCACAATTTCAAAATCCGTAAAATTCTGTTGATAAATCGAATCAAGTAAAGGTGATAAATATTTGGCCCTATTATAGGCCGGAATACATATTGAAAACACTTTTCTATCCGACATTCTAGATTTTCTCCCAAAGGCTCAGGTTTGAATTAAATTGCCGGATAATTCTTGCAGGGACTCCGGCCATAATTGTTGCTGGAGGGACATCGGCCTTTACCACAGAATTGGCGGCGATAACTGCGCCTGATCCGATCCTGACAGGCCCAAGCACCACTACATTATCGCCAATCCACACTTTATCCTCAATAATAACAGCGCCACCAAGTGAAAGCTCACGGTCTGCCGGCTTTTCATCTGGCAGACTCTGTTTATCACCAGAATACTTGCCGTGATTATGGTCAGATATATATACGTTACTACCAAACAGCACATCATTCCCAATCGAAATTAGCTCAATACAAGTGATGTGAACATTTTTCGACACTGAAACCCGATCTCCAATTAATATGCGCGGAGAGAACGACTGATTTCGATAGTGTACTACGGCCTCAATCCAACAGCCATTCAGGGCAGAGAAGTATTCACCAAACTTAATCTGCTTTGTACCCCTAAGGAGGTACCCCGAACCGATCCGAATACCCCTTGCATTAAATAGCCATGAAAAAAAAAGATTTCGAATATTCGCAAAAATTACGAACAGTATTGATATGATTGCCCACACGACTGGTTCAGCGTTGAAATGACGTCTAATAGATCGGGATGCCTTCGCGATGATTCTCATCTTCGACCTATTGACTTAATATTTTTGGCCATAGGTCTGTCCTTGTGTCCAAGAATGACTAATCGAAATAAATCATAATAAATTCTCGCCAACAACAAACAGGCATAAGAAACTACGACCAAGGGCATTAAAACAAATCTCTTCCCCTCACTGCACCAACGATTATAAGTAAAAGCCTGAAGTCGCACAATGACACGAGGTGCAAATTTCAAATGCGGCAATGAATGCAGTCGAGACATGAAGATATTATGACGCAATTTACTTATATTTTCGGCCGTTCTTGAGATATTCTCACCGTGAATCCGATAGCCAGCAACGGGCTTGTCTAAATAAGAAAGGGCCCCCTGTCCTGCAATTCGATAGTAGAGTTGCATGTCTTCGCTGAACAATTCAGTATTTAAAATAGAGCTACCCTGATTCGTCATCATAAATTTCCGCCGAGTCATTAACACTGACCCGTAGACATTCCACCGAAAAATCAGCTCCCATAGTAAGGTCCTAGAATCGCTTAACGCTTCCCTAGCGCTTGGGACACCAAGTTCTCCAATCGCACTCTGTCCAATGACCTTACCTTCCCCGTCAATTGGCATGGCATCTCCGAATACAGCGCAAATCTTATCATTTTTGAATGCACTCAACAATGCGCAAATGGAATTAGGCAATAATATATCATCACTAGCAAGTCCCAAAATAAAATCACCTTCTGCCAATCGAATTAAGCGATCCATTGTTCTCGTAATTCCAACATTTGATTGGCGCTCAAAATGAGTTCTTACAAATTTTCCCCGATGCAATTCTTCCCATTTTTTTGCAAATTCGAAGCCATTATCACTTGATCCATCGTCCAACAATATTAATTCGATGTTTGATACATCTTGGTCCAACACACTGTTCAGGCATTTTTCAATATACGCGCTATGATTATATAGAGGGATTACAACTGAAACCAGACTCCCCATGGATATTCTCCGTCCTTTCAACGTTTCAGATTCAAAATCCACTTGGCTGCGTTCTTACGTTCAGTCTCCGTGAGAGAAACCCACAGATTCAGTATCGCCGGAGTCAACGCCAAAAGGATCCTCAGACTTGACAGGCCGTGGTGGTCCCAGAATAGAGCCGAGGCCAACCCAATGACCAACAGTCCGCGCAACAGGCCCCACCAATGATTCAACGGCAGGCGAATGGCATGTTTTCGCCAAAGGTAACCCAATGTCGCCGCGGAGTACAGAAGGTAACTTAGACAGAACAGCTGGCCGAGGACCTCAATCGAGGGGAATTGGCTGAACACCACCCATGCCAGGATCGCTTGGATTGAGCAAGTGACAGTCTCAAACAGGACAAAGGTCTTCCCTTCGGCGTACGCCAGCATAGGAAAGGCCCAAACCCAGGACAATACCTTCAAGAAATCCCCCATGAGCATCCAGCGAAAAACTTTCAGAGAGGGAGAGAAATCGTGGCTAAATAGCAGACCAACCACTTGCGCTTTCAGAACAATCACCAGCGTAATCATCAGGGGCATGGCCAGCATCGATAGGCGCGTGAACGACAGGATCAGCGTTTTCTTGGTTTCGTGATCTCTGGCCGCGCTCAAGGATGGGAGATAATAAGCACCCAGGGAGCTCAGCAGCACGGTTACGTAGGTCATGCTAAGGCTCCAAGCCACCCAAAATTGGCCAGATTCCGCCAGACCTAGCTTTCGGATGACCAGGGTATTGAGGAATAGCTGGAGCCCTGTCGAAGCCATCCCACCAATCAACAAGGCCGTTGAAAGACCAAAGAAATGTCGGCTATCCCGGGCAAACGCCCCCTCCACCCCTGAGCCTCTCGGTCGTGCGAGCCAACCCCGCCGCACAGACACCCACATCGCCGCGAGCCCGATCAAGGCGGGGGGGATCCCGAGCATCACAGCATAAGCCCATTGGTTTCCCGCCCGAATCCAAAGCGCGGCCGGATAAATCAAGGCCAAAGCGGCCAAAGGTCCAAGGGCCTGGCATATGACTAGGGCTTTGAGATGTCGGTAGCCATTCAACATGCCCAGAAAAAAGGATGAAAGCGCCATCCCCACCAAAGGCAGTGACATCCATCTCAGTAGCCCCGGAGACAGGTCCTTACCGAGCAGATGGGGACCGAGCCAGGGGGCTCCTACGATGAGCGCCATCCCAACGGTTGATCCCAGCCAGAAAAAAATGACGGCCACATTCCTTGAGTAGGTCGGACGTTCGGTCTCTGGGCGCGAGGCAAGGCCTTGAACCAATGTGGTGGACCCATTGAAGGTCGAGGCCACATTCAGGTTTTGAGCTAATTGCCGAAGGAGCCCGTAAAGCCCCACTCCAGCCGGCCCCAGCATCACGGCCAGAACCTTTCCGGCCACCACCCAGACCAACAGGTTCAGGGCGGTGGCTGAGCCCACCCAGAACACTGATCTAATGATTTCAAGCAAGGAGTGCCCCGGATCGACCTGGATTAAGGCACGACTTGAGGGCAGTTGCCACGGCACGCACCGCCTCTAGCGGCATGTGGGGACCAATAGGAAGACTCAGATGGGTGCGTGCGGCTTGTTCGGCAATCGGGAAACAACCCCACTGCTGGTCTTTGGTGTAGGCTTCACTCAGGTGCGGAGGAATCGGATAGTGGATGAGCGTCTCGATACCCGCCTCACGAAGGCCCGTTTGTACGCTCTCCCGATTCTCAACATCAACTACAAATAGGTGCCAGACGGGATCTACACCATCCAAAACACGGGGTAGTCCAAGTCCGGGGACATCCACTAAGGCCTCCATATAGGCCTTGGCCAAAGCCGTGCGTCGGGCATTCCATTCATCCAGGTATCGCAGCTTTACACGGAGCATGGCCGCCTGGATCTCATCCAGGCGCGAGTTGTGACCCTTCACTTCGTTCTGGTACTTCACTCGACTTCCATAATTTCGGAGCATCCGCACCCGATTGGCCAATTCTGGGTCGTTAGTGGTGATGGCACCACCATCGCCAAAGCAACCCAGGTTTTTACCAGGATAGAAGCTCCAGGACACCATGTCGCCGTGAGCCCCAATCCTGCGCCCCTTGTACCTGGCCCCGTGCGCCTGGGCAGCGTCCTCCAGAACTCGAATCTCATGTTTCCGCGCAATCTGCAGGATGGGCTCCAGATCGGCCGGCTGACCATAGAGGTGTACAGGCAGAATCACCTTTGTTCGGGGAGTGATGACTGATTCCACTCGTTGAGGGTCCAGGTTCCAGAGACCCGGAATGGGTTCAACCGGAACCGCCGTGGCTCCCACATAGGAGACAGCCAACCATGTGGCGATATAGGTATTGGTGGGAACGATCACTTCATCACCTGGCTGGACCCCGAGGGCCTTCAGGGAAAGAACGAGTCCCTCTAGGCCGTTGGCAACCCCGACGCAATGCGTGGATTCCGTATAGGCCGCAAACTCCCCTTCAAAATTAGCAAGTTCCGCGCCAAGGAGATACCACCCGCTCTCAAGCACTCGAGCCATGGCCTCGTCGAGCTCAGGTTTTAATTCCAAATATCCAGCTCGAAGATCAAGAAAGGGGATGCTGGGTGAATCAGGACGGCTCATACGGGAAATCCCCCCTCTTTGACAGCCTGGATAAAGTCTTGGTAATCCCTGTAGTAATCGCTTTCATCATAGGGCTCAGACGCAAGCACTAGGCATACAGAACCAGAAGTAAAATTATGAAGTTCCCGCCAAATCCCTGGGCATAAATAAAGACCCTCATTGGCGCGGGAGAGATTATAAGTCTTTTTATTATGACCATCATCAATGAGAACTTCAAAACTACCATTAATAGCTATAATTACCGATTGAAGTGCTCGATGGGCATGCCCGGCACGAGATTCACCTCCTGGGACATCGTAGAGGTAGTAGACCCGTTTTATTTCGAATGGGACGTGCCGTGTTCCCTCTAAAAAAGTCAAGTTCCCCCGATGATCCTTGATCTTTGGCAATCCGATCACAGTGCAATCATCGATACTCATTCTTCCTCCATCCCGTGAGACACCGTAAATTACTAATTTCTAACGGCTCTCAACAATGGAGCCACCGGGCGGGTGCCCTGCAGGCCCCTAGACAAGATCTGCCCGTGCGACCAACCGCTCGAAATTACCCATCAAAATGGCGGCAGGATCTGGCGCGCGTTCAACAACGCGCTTGACCGCATCGTTCTGATCGAACCAAGGTGTGTCTGATCCAAACATGACTCGCTCCCGGATGCGCGGCTCTTCGAAGGAATGTTCGATAAGCTGCTCCGCAAAGGTCAGCTTGCCGCTTGATTGAGCCCATCCGACGATGTGCTGCGTCGCAGAGAAATCTAGCCAGACATTGCCGATAAATCGGCACATCTTCACGAAATCAAGGAGGTCGTACCCACCCGCATGGCAAAAGAGGAACTGCGTGGCGGGGAAGGAGCGGGCCAAAGAACTGTAGGCGCTCGAAGGCCAGTCAAGACTGTTCAACGTATCTACCAGAGCAACTCGACGCTGGAACCGCGACAGGTCATTCGCAACCCATTCGGGGGAATAGCCTTCTCGGCGCGCGTGATATTTAATCACCGGCCCTGGCAGACCACTATCCGCCTTTCCGGCAGAGGCATAGGGCACTCCGATAAGGAGCCGACTACGATCCTCTCGCGCCAGTACCCCCTCGTTGTCGAGAGTGCCATCAGGACGGGAAGCCCCCTCCAGCGCAATCAAGAACCCGCCCTGCTGGTGGCGCACATCATGGGCGTGGGCATCGTGGAAGCGGGTGGTGCTCATGCCGTGATCCCTTGACAGACAATTTGCGCAAACTCGTCAAAGTCAAGTTTGGCTGACCTCTCCAGGGTTTCCCACGCCGATGTTGAAAGGTTGATTTCTGATCCACGAAGCATGCGAACCGCCTTTATGGGATCGAATTGTTCTTTAGAAACCATCCCATCGCCAAGCATTCCACGTTCCGCCGTAAATATGCTGTCAATGGTCAGAGCGCTGGTAGGTCCAGCAAGAATTTCAAACCCCACCCTCTCGGTATCAGAATCAATACTAGAAAATTTCGAGCCAGCAATGAGCCGTTTTCTATCAGATGCAAGCGTGCGGACTCCGGTCGGCAAGAACGGAAGCAACCCCTGGGCATCGCCCAACCATACACCCGGGGGTAAGTCATAGAAGAAATACATAGAGGAGTTTGAAGCTGGCTCCAGACCTGGTTTCAACGCGGATCCATCGAGCACTGAACGCAACGCATCAATGAAAGCACCTTTCCGGTCGAGCGAAGCATCAACCAAGTCGCTGATAATAAATCCACTTGAGCGTGCCGCCATCTCCACTGGGACCAGAGTACCGTCAAGCCTCCGAATGACCTCGAAATGGCCTGGACACGCGCAGAGACCGAGGCTGGTATAACACCGGGAACCAAACGTAGCGAGTTCTTCTTTGACATTTTGCGTAACATCGTTAGGGTTGTAATGAAGTTTCGTGGCAACCCGGTTTGTCCCAGCATAGTGCGTGTGGTATTTTTTCGACACACCAAATACACGCACATTGCCCAGAGAATCACCGAGCATTTCTACGGTGAACTCGGTTCCTTCAACGAAATCCTCCACGAGGACAATCCCCGCCGGATCATGCTTGGAGGCTCGCTCAAACGCACGGTCCACCTCTGATCTGCCTGGGCGAGAAGGCAGAACCGTTACGCCTCTTGAACTGCTCGCAAGAGCCGGTTTGACGACAACGGCAGTCGAGGGCTCGGTGTCTAGGAAACCCTTCAAGTCATCAAGAGTGAAACACTTCCGGAACCGCTTTCCTAGCAGGCCATCCCTTTCCCATCTCTCATTCATTTCAACTTTGTTCCGGGCCAGCAAGAGTGAGGCGTCGGAAGGCGTTACATACCCCAAAGCACGATGGACTTCGGCAACCGTTCCTGTCGCCACATCGGCAGAGGTATATGCCAGCAGGATCTCTTTCATGTATGGGCTGAGAGCTTCCAGCACGCCCCGGGAATCCTTTATGTCCATCCGGATGTGGAGGTCCCCGGGGACCTCGGGGATCTCGTTCCAATCTACGACAATGCAACGAAGACCCCTGGAAGCAGCGTATGCGGCTATCCCAGCATTGAGGGGATTCCCTCCCAGAAGCACCATCCACCCACTCATGGGTTTACCTCCCTGGAACCGCGAGTTCCACGCCAAGCCGCACAAAAGAACTCATAAAGTGGGTACCCATGGTAGATGAAAAAATGTGGTGATAACGAGGAGAGGTGACTTGCGGTTGCCTCAGGGCTCATATTGCAGACCCCCGGCTTTAGAAAATCGACAACGGATGTCGTCAGGGATACTGCGACGCCAACCCTAGCTTTTTGATAGAGCAGATCGAAGTAGCCGAAGATCTTCTCCTCATCCGTCGAGCCCTTTAAGTTGGAAATACTCCACTGTTTATTCATCGTACCAAAACTAACATACCAGTCCGCCTCGGGAAGCTGTTCTGGGTCAGTGAATGCATCAATTTCGTGCACCTCCACGCCCTGACGGGTCCTCGCCTCTGCGGCGAATTCGGGAACCGCCTCAACACCTATGTATTTTACGCCAGGTTTGTTCCGACGGAGAAACGAAGCAAGTTCGCCAGTCCCACAACCAACATCTACCAATACAGACTCTGCGCCCATCGGAAGGAACACAATTGGATTAAAACGCACGTCGCTCTTCCAGCTGGAGGAGTCACCCCACATGGCTTCATAGTCAAGTCCGTGATGCCTAATCCGGTCTCGATAAAATCCTATAAGATCTGGAATAGGCTCTTTAGGAGGTTGCATCGATTAGCCCTTTGATGCGCTCAAGCCCTGTCTGGATATCAGCAAGTGTCTCAGTTCCAAACGACACTCGAATAAATGCGTCGCAGGATTGACCGTAACCACTTCCAGGAACAGCACTGACTTTTCGCTCTTGAAGCAGACGCATACAAAACTCTTCCGAAGTTAGTTTTGTTGGCGCAATTGATATAAAATAATAGAAGGTGGTCGTCCCAGGTAGAGATTCAAGCCCAAGTCGATCTAGAATTTTCGCCACCTCACGTCGCTTTACGGTGAGATCTCGAATTTGTGGCCGACATGTCTCAAGTATTTTGTCGAAATGATCACTGACGTAATGTTGGAGGATGGTGGCTGGGCACGTAACAATATGTTGTTGAAGCTTTAGAATTTGGCTTGTGATTTCTTTACCGGCGATCGTGTACCCGAGTCTCCAGCCGGAAATGCCGAAATTTTTCGAAATAGAATTGCAAATAATGATGTTCTGTTTGTCTGAATCAAGGGCACCGAGTGATGTGAATTGACCCTCGATATCGAAGTCACTGTACGCTTCGTCAGCCAGCAAGTAGATGTCATGTGCGCGTGCCAATTCAAGCAGATACTCTAAATCCGATTTTTTAAGAACTTCGCCGCGCGGATTGTGGGGATTGTTCAATATGATGACGCGAGTCTTTTCGGTTATATAACGCTCATATTCACGAATCGAAGCGTTATACGGAAGACAGACGGGGACACCATGTAATAATTTTACTTGCTCGGGGTAACTCACCCACATCGGTTCTTGAACAATTGCCTCACATCCAGGATCGAGTACCGCGTTGAGCGCGAAGTATATTGCCGCCTTCGAGCCAGTAGTTACCATGATTTCAGTTGCAGGATCCACCTTTACCTGAAAGGAGCGCTCATAATACTCGGCAATTTTCTTCCGCAGTGGATCGATGCCTCGGGAATGTGAATAGTGATATAGATCTGGAAATGGCAAATCGTCGAAGCGCTCCAATGGAACATCGAAGTAGGCCTCTCCAAGAGAAAGCACGATAACCCGCTCCCCCTTCTGCTTCAACTCATAGACAAGATTGTTATAGCGAATCGAGACCGCCTCGATTGCTTCGTTCACGCTTTTGGAAATCCTGGGCATCTGTCTGCCTCATCTGTGATGAATCATTAAAGTACAAAGAATGAATTCGCATTATATATAAATTTGATGTTTATATTGTATAAATTAATTACAACACCATCCTGCATTTATACTCACAAGGGATATTAAATTATTTCAAATTCCCACAATCTTTCTCATATCAGGACTTGAAAAGTCCATCAAAGTGGTAAGGTCATCTTGCGCTCCGATTGAGATACCAGGCTACGGTCTGTTGGAGACCAGTGGCGAAAGAGGTTTCCACTCGCCACTCCAGGTCTCGTTGGATCTTGGACGCATCGATGGCATACCTTCGGTCATGTCCAGCACGATCCTGAACGAAAGTTTTCAACTTTCTGCCGCTGCCCTCGGGTCGCCCGAGATGCTTGTCCACCAGATCGCACAGGATGTTCACCAACATCAGGTTGGTCTGCTCGTTGTCTCCACCCACACAATAAGTTTCACCAGCAGTGCCCTTCAGCATCGCGGTTTCCAGGGCAGCGCAGTGGTCCTCCACATAGAGCCAGTCCCGAACATTGAGCCCGTCGCCGTAGATGGGGATGGGCTCGCCCTTGGCCATGCGGGTGATGGCTAGGGGGATGAGCTTCTCGGGGTGCTGGCGGGGGCCGTAGTTGTTGGAGCAGTTCGTCGTCACCACATTCAGGCCGTAGGTGTGGTGGTAGGCGCGCACCAGGTGGTCGCTCCCGGCCTTGCTGGCGCTGTAGGGGCTGTTCGGGGCATAGGCCATCTCCTCATGGAACTTCCCGGAATCCCCCAGGGAACCATAGACCTCGTCTGTGCTGATGTGCAGGAAGCGACAATCCTGTTGCCCTGACCATGCCTGCCGAGCGGCCTCCAGCATAGAGAAGGTGCCCACCACATTGGTCTGGATGAAGGCTGCGGGCCCGGTGATACTGCGGTCCACGTGGCTTTCCGCCGCCAAGTGGAAGACCTTGGTGACTTGGTTCTTCTCGATCAGGTGGCGCACCAGTTCCAGGTTCTGGATGTCGCCCGCCACAAGCTCAACTCGCTCGAGGCCTTCGATCTGCTTGGGGTCGGCCGCGTAAGTGAGCTTGTCCAACACCACGATGCGGTCGCTGGGATGGTTCCGATGCCAGCGGTGTACCAGATTGCTGCCGATAAAGCCGGCGCCGCCGGTGATGAGGATGGTTTCAGACATCAGGCTTCCTTCGTCAGATCAGGATGGGTGAGCACGTCGGCCAGGGCCTCCCGCCACTCAGGCATGAGGTCGTTCCCGAGGGTCGCCCGCCTGGTCCCATCCAACACCGAATAGGCGGGACGCTTCGCAGGGGTCGGGTAGTCGGCGGTGGCGCAAGCGTGGAGGTCAACGGTCATGCCCTTGGCTTCGAAAATCGCCTGGGCAAAGCCATGCCAGGTGGTCTCGCCCTTGCAGGCGGTGTGAACAAGGCCCTGCCAGTTCTGTTCCGCGGCCACCTTGAGCTGACGGGCCAGGGCCCGGCAAGTGGTGGGGGCGCCACGTTGATCGTCCACCACGCGCAGGGCCCGACCCTGGGCGGCGGCGTTCAGCATGGTATTCAGGAAGTTCTTCCCCCAGGCGTCATAGAGCCAGCTGGTGCGAGCAATCAGGTGCCGGGAACAGCGCGCCGCCTGGCGTTCACCTTCGAGCTTGGTGCGGCCGTATACAGATACTGGACTGGTCGGGTCGTCCTCACGGTAGGGCCTCGCGCCTGTGCCATCAAAGACATAATCCGTACTGATCTGAATCAGCCTGGCGCCTTGGACCTCACAGGCCTCAGCGAGCCAACCCACGGCGGTGCCATTGATGCACATGGCCAGGTCAGCCTCGGCCTCGCAGCGGTCCACCTGGGTGAAGGCACCGCAGTTGATCACCACGTCTGGCCTGACTTGAGCCACCACGGCCTGGATGGCCTTCTGTCGGCCGAGGTCCAACATGGACTCTTCAGGAAGGATTAACTCATGATCCGTCCATACCAAACGGATGGCCTGGGCCAACTGGCCGGATCCCCCGGTGACAAGGATGCGCATCAGAGATGTGCCCTTCGAGCCAGTTCATCGAGGACGAAAGGATTCTGCGGGTCATCCTCATGGCGGATCTCGTCTATGGGCTCGGACTTGCCCTGCCCCATGAACAGCCGATCGGGGCAGTTGATGACCAGACCCGGCTCGTGGCTGATGCAACGGTAGCAGTGGACCACGCCTTTGGGGATGATCGCGGAGCCGGGATTATTGACGCCCATCGCAACTTCCATCCGGTTCCGATAGGTGGGGCTGTCAGGACGGTTGTCCCATAAAGTGAGCTTGAAGTCGCCGGGGCCCACCCAGCAGAACAGATCGGCCTGATCCACATGCTCATGGGGACCCCTTAGCACGCCGGGGTTCGTCACACTCACATAGGACATCTCAGGCCGAAACCAGTCGGGCAGCTCGTCGTGACGAAAGATCTCCGCCAGCCAGCCGCGCTCGTCCACGAACTTGCGAAACGGCGCGAGGATCACGCCCTCGATGGGGCCTTTGCTGAAGGTCATGCCTAGCTCCTTCCGGTGGCCCGGGGGAACGGCATCCCCTCGTGGGCGGCCAATTCATTGGCGTGGGCCAGGCTCGGGAAGGTGCCCGCGTCCGTCCACCACCCCTGGAAGGTCCCGAAGCTCATCTGGCCCTTGGCGATGTAGGCATTGTTCACGTCCGTGATCTCCATCTCGCCCCGGCCCGAGGGCTTCACGGTGCGGATGATGTCGAAGACCGTCGCGTCGTAGAAGTAGATGCCCGTCACCGACAGGTTCGATTTCGGCGCCTTGGGCTTCTCCTCAATGCTGATGACCTTGCCCTCCTTCACTTCGGCCACGCCGTAGCGCTGGGGATCGTCCACCGGCTTGAGCAGGATCCGAGCGCCCCTTCCCTGTTGCTGGTAGGCCTCAACCTCAGACTTCAAGCTGTCCTGGAAGATGTTGTCGCCGAGGATGACGCAAATGGGCGATCCGCCAGCGAAATTCTCCGCCAGACCCAGGGCCTGGGCGATGCCGCCGGCCTCGTCCTGCACCTTGTAGGTGAAGCGGCAACCAAAATCCTTGCCGGACCCCATCAAGGCCACCACATCCCCCATGTGCTCGGTGCCCGTAACGATGAGGATCTCTTCGATCCCAGCCTCCGCGAGCTTCCAGAGAGGGTGCCAGATCATGGGCGCCTGGCCCACTGGGAGCAAGTGCTTGTTGGTCACCTTAGTCAGGGGGAATAAACGAGAACCAGTGCCACCAGCAAGAACGACGCCCTTCATGATCACTCCTGAGACAAAGTCAAGGGGACTTCGTTGTCGCCTAACAACTGAGCCCGGACCCATTTATGGTTGGACCATAGCCAACTTCCTATTCCAGCGAAAGCGACCGCAAGGAGAACCAACACCGACCTCGTCGGCCTGCTCTTATCGATCGGCAGATTCCCTGAATCCAACACGTTGAGAATCGGGATATCATTTTTTTCTTCCAGCAACGCCTGCTCACGATTCATGGCAATGGCGCTGACGAGTTGCTGGCGGAGTCGAAGCTCCGTTTCCAACCGACCACCCTTGAGTCGAACGGCTGGGTCGCCACTTGATTGGAAATTGCGGTTGCTTTCCAGGAAGCGGCGCAAAGTATCCTCTGCGTCGTCCATCTCCCGCCGGGCATCCACGAGACGTGCTTCGGCGAACGCAGCTTTAGCTCCACCCCGGGTTCGCCCTTTCTCCTGCAGGAAAGACTCCAAGAGCTTGCCGGCCCGCTGGACGACAAGTTGGGAAAGCTCAGGGGACCTGGTTTCGGCGGCCATGAGGATCACCTTGGATTTCAGATCTCTGGAAGCCGACAAGATCGCGCCCACTTCCTTCACGGCACGATCCATGTTCTTCGCTTCCAGGTAATCGTAGAGCGTCCCTTTGACAGGATGCTCGGCCCCGAATCGCCACGAACGCAGGTGGTAATCGAATTCTGTACGAAGGAGCTGCTCCCTAAGCCAGCGGCTGTTCAGAACATCCACATAATTGGCATCGTTGCTGTCCCCCCCTGGCACGCTGACGCCGAACGCCGCTGCGGCGGAGGCCAGTCCTCCGAGGTTGCCACTCAGCCCCTTGGATTCCACGGGCAGCAACCGGGCCTCGGACCGGTAGTAATTCGGCATGAACAAAGTTACGACAGCAGTGAGCAGGCCAGCCGCGATTGCCCATTGGATGGGCTTCTTGAGGCTGGCTACGAGGTCCAGGGTTTGGGTTTCCGGCGATTGCGGCATAAGGATAAAGGCTACCAGAATCTCGACAGTTCCCCCAGGACAGGTCTTGTGGCGGCTGGCACAAAGAGGGCGTCCTTAGTGGCTTTCTCCCCTCCGAACGGTCGATTTCCCGGCCTGAACGGTCGTTCATTTCGAAGCATGTGTCCGAAGGCGCTTCATCCACGGTTCGCCCCCTGATCTGGACGACTCGGTGGACCAGGCGGATGGAACCCCGTACGCGCGACGGCCCGCCGAAGCGGGCCGTCGGGTGGTGCGTGGTGGGTTTGGGCTACAGGTCTTCGCCGTCGATTTCGGTCATGCCCTGGAGCTCTTCGACGTGCTGCGCCATGCGGGCGTATTCGTCGTCGAAGTCCTCGCCGCCCTGGAACTCGTTGAGGCTGGGCTCGGGGTACTCGCCCTCTTCGATCTCCAGGTTGCGGTAGTGGGCCATGCCCGTGCCGGCGGGGATGAGCCGGCCCAGGATGACGTTCTCCTTGAGGCCGCGCAGGTAGTCGACCCGGCCTTCCAGCGCCGCTTCCGTGAGGACGCGGGTGGTTTCCTGGAAGCTGGCGGCCGAGATGAAGCTCTCGGAGGTGAGCGCGGCCTTGGTGATGCCGAGCAGCAGGGGCTCGCAGGTGGCGGGGGCGCCGCCGTCCTTGAGGGCCTGCTCGTTGATCTCCTTGAAGCGGTGCTTGTCCACCTTCTCCTCGACGATGAGCGGGGTGTCGCCCACGTCGGTGATCAGGACCCAGCGCATCATCTGGCGGATGATCACCTCGATGTGCTTGTCGTTGATGAACACGCCCTGGGCCCGGTAGACCTCCTGGACCTCATTGACGAGGAAGGCCTGGAGGGCCCGGTCGCCCTGGACCTTGAGCAGGTCGTGGGGACTGACGGCGCCTTCGGTGAGCTTCTCGCCAGCACGGATCTCATCGCCGTCCTGCACCTGGATGTGCTTGCCGCGGGGAATGAGGTATTCGGCCTTCTCCCCGGTTTCAGCTTCGACGACGACCTTCTGGTTGCCGCGGACGCGGTTGCCATAGCGCGCGAGGCCGGTGACCTCGCTGATGATGGCGGGGTCCTTGGGCTTGCGGCCCTCGAAGAGCTCGGTCACGCGCGGCAGGCCGCCCGTGATGTCGCTGGTCTTGGCCTGCTGGCGGCTGGTCTTGGCGATGATGTCGCCGGGCAGCAGTTCCTGGCCCTCTTCGACTTCAATGTAGGCGCCGGTGGGGATGTTGTAGCGCTTGAGGACCTTGTGGTTGTCCCCCTTGATGTTGATGTGCGGGTGGATCTTGTCGTCGGTGGGATCGATGACCTTCTTGCGGAAGTTGCCGGAGATCGGATCCTTCTCTTCCTGGTAGGAGACGTTGACTTCGAATTCCTTGAAGTCGGCGACGCCGGCCACTTCCGTGAGCAGCACGTCGTTGTACGGATCCCACTCGGCCAGCACGGTGCGGGGCTCGACCTTCTCCTTATCCTTGACCTTCAGGATGGCGCCGGAGGTGATCTTGTAGCGCTCGCGCTCGTTGCCGTCCGCGTCGGTCACCAGGAGGTAGCCGTTGCGGGTGAGGGCCACGGTCTCGCCCTTGCGGTTCACGACCGTCTTGCGCTGGTCCTTGGTGTTCTCCAGGCCTTCGAATTTCACGATGCCCGCGATCTGGGCTTCGTGGGTGCTCTTCTCGGAGGTGCGGCTGGCCGCGCCGCCCACGTGGAAGGTTCGCATGGTGAGCTGGGTGCCCGGCTCGCCGATGGACTGGGCGGCGATGACGCCGACCGCCTCGCCGAGATCCACCAGGCGGCCCGTGCTGAGGTTAAGGCCGTAGCACTTGGCGCAGATGCCGCGGCGGGCTTCGCAGGTGAGGGTGGAACGGATCTTGACCTTGGCGATGCCGCTGGTCTCGATCTTGAACGCCAGTTCCTCGGAGATGAGGGTTCCGGCGGGAGCGATGGACTTCGCGGGATCGTAGGGATCCACGATGTCATCGAGGCAGACGCGGCCCATGATGCGGTCGCGCAGCCGGGCCCGAATGGTGCCGTCGCTGTTGACGATGGCTTCCACCTCGATGCCGTTGATGGTCTCGCAGTCGTCCTCGTTGACGATGACGTCCTGGGCCACGTCCACCAGCTTGCGGGTGAGGTAGCCCGAGTCGGCCGTCTTCAGCGCGGTGTCCGCGAGGCCCTTGCGAGCGCCGTGGGTCGAGATGAAGTAGTCGAGGACGCTGAGGCCTTCCTTGAAGTTGGCCGTGATCGGGGTCTCGATGATGTCGCCGCTGGGGCGGGCCATGAGGCCGCGCATGCCGGCAACCTGGCGGATCTGGGTCTTGGAGCCACGGGCGCCGGAATCCGCGAGGATGTAGATGGAATTGAGGAAGGTGCCGGTTTCGTTGCGCTTTTCCAGTTCCTTCATCATGTCCGCGGCGACCTGGTCGCTGGTCTTGCCCCACACTTCGAGGATGCGGTTGTAGCGCGTGGACGCGTCGAGGCGGCCCTCGTAGGATTCCTTCTCAATGGCGCGGACTTCATCCGAGGCGCCCTTGAGGAGCTTGCCCTTGGAGTCGGGAACGACGAGGTCGTCGATGCCCACGGACACGCCGGCGCGCATGGCCCACTGGAAGCCCGTGTCCTTCATGGCGTCCAGCATGCGGATCGTCACTTCGGGGCCGTTCAGCTTGTAGGCACGGTTCACGAGGGAGAGCAGGCCCTCCTTCTTGAGCAGGCCGTTGATGAAGGGCAGCTCGGCGGGCAGGGCGCGGTTGAAGAGGACGCGGCCCACGGTGGTGGTCTTGATCTGGTTGACGACCGTCTCGGCGGGGGCCTCGAAGACCTCCTGCTCGGAGTTCTTCTTGGGGTCCTTGGCGTGCCAGGCTTCCGTATCCACCCACTCGCCGGTGTAGCGCAGCTGGATGATGGTGTGGGTGTCCACGACGCCCGCCTCGTGGGCCGAGACCACATCGTTCACGTTGGCGAAGGTCATGCCTTCGCCCTTGCGGCCGAAGCGCTTCTTGGTCAGGTAGTAGCCGCCGAGCACGATGTCCTGGCTGGGCACCACGTTGGGACGGCCGTTGGCGGGGTTGAGAATGTTCTGGGTGGACATCATCAGCACCTTGGCCTCGATCTGGGCCATGGGGCTGAGGGGCACGTGCACGGCCATCTGGTCGCCGTCGAAGTCCGCGTTGAAGGCGGTGCAGACCAGCGGGTGCAGGCGGATCGCCTTGCCTTCGACCAGCACGGGCTGGAAGGCCTGGATGCCCAGGCGGTGCAGGGTCGGGGCGCGGTTGAGGAGGACCGGGTGGTCCTTGATCACCTCTTCCAGGACGTCCCAGACCTCGGGGCGGCCCTCTTCGACCATTTCCTTGGCCTGGCGGATGGTGGCCGCGTAGCCCTTGTGCTCGAGCCGGTTGAAGATGAAGGGCTTGAAGAGCTCAAGCGCCATCTTCTTGGGCAGGCCGCACTGGTGCAGCTTGAGGTCGGGACCCACCACGATGACGGAACGGCCCGAGTAGTCCACACGCTTGCCGAGCAGGTTCTGGCGGAACCGGCCCTGCTTGCCCTTGAGGGCGTCACTGAGGGACTTGAGGGGACGGTTGCTGACGCCGCGGAGGAGCCGGCCGCGCTTGCCGTTCTCGAACAGCGCGTCCACGGCCTCCTGCAGCATGCGCTTCTCGTTGCGCACGATGACGTCGGGGGCCTTCAGCTCCAGGAGCTTCTTGAGGCGGTTGTTCCGGTTGATGACGCGACGGTAGAGGTCGTTGAGGTCGGAGGTGGCGAAGCGGCCGCCGTCGAGGGGCACCAGGGGGCGCAGCTCGGGAGGCAGCACGGGCACCACGTCCAGGATCATCCACTCGGGCTTGTTGCCGGAGCGGTGGAAGGACTCGGCCACCTTGAGGCGCTTGGCGATCTTGCTGCGCTTCTGGCTGGAGGTTTCCTTCTTCATGAGGTCGCGCAGCTCGATGGTGAGCGCCTCGATGTCCACCTGCTTGAGCAGTTCCTTGATGGCCTCGGCGCCCATCTGGGCCTTGAAGCCCTCGCCGTGGAGGCTGCGGTACTCGCGGAACTTGTCCTCGTTGAGGATCTCGCCTTCCTTCAGGCTGGTGCCGCCGCTCTCGGTGACGGTGTAGGCCTCGAAGTAGAGCACGCGCTCCAGGTCCTTGAGGGGGATATCCAGCAGGTAGCCGATGCGGCTGGGGACGCCCTTGAAGAACCACACGTGGCTGACCGGGGAGGCCAGCTGGATGTGGCCCATGCGCTCGCGGCGCACGGACTTCTTGGTGACTTCGACGCCGCACTTGTCGCAGGTGACGCCTTTGAACTTCTGCCGCTTGTACTTGCCGCAGAGGCATTCCCAGTCGTTGACGGGCCCGAAGATGCGGGCGCAGAAGAGGCCGTCGCGCTCGGGTTTCAGGCTGCGGTAGTTGATGGTCTCGGGTTTGGTGACTTCACCCTTGGACCAGGAGCGCATCTTGTCCGGGCTGGCCAAAGACACCCGGATGCACTCGTAGGCGTTGATGTTCTGCTGCTCAGGAAACATGGGGACCTCTCAGGATTCGTCGGAAAGGGAAGCGGAAGTAGGATCAGCCTTCGATGGAGAAAGCTGCGGGTTCTTCTTCCACCAGCCCTGGATCCAGCTCCTCGCGGGTGAGCATCTCGACATCGATGCACAGCGCGTTGAGTTCCTTCTTCACGACGTTGAAGCTCTCGGGGAGGCCGGGATCCTTGATGGTCTCGCCCTTGATGATGGCCTGGTAGATCTGGGTGCGGCCGTGCATGTCGTCGGACTTGTACGTGAGGAGTTCCTGCAGCACGTGGGCCGCGCCGTAGGCTTCCAGCGCCCACACTTCCATCTCGCCGAAGCGCTGGCCGCCGAACTGGGCCTTGCCGCCGAGGGGCTGCTGCGTGATGAGACTGTAGGGCCCAATGCTCCGGGCGTGGATTTTGTTGTCAACCAAGTGGTGCAGCTTGAGCATATACACGCAGCCCACATTCACGGGCTGCTCGAAGGCCTCGCCGGTCATGCCGTCGAAGAGCTTCGTCTTGCCGGTGACATCGGGGCCCAGCTTGTTGTTCTTCTCCCAGGCCTGGGTGAGGAAGCCCTTGATGTCGGTCTCGCGCGCGCCGTCGAAGACGGGCGTGGAGAAGTGGACGCCGAGGGTCTTGCCGGCCCAGCCCAGGTGGCACTCGAGCACCTGACCGATGTTCATACGGGAAGGCACGCCCAGGGGGTTCAGCACGATGTCCACCGGGCGGCCATCGGGCAGGTAGGGCATGTCCTCCACGGGGAGGATGCGGCTGACCACGCCCTTGTTGCCGTGGCGGCCGGCCATCTTGTCACCGACCTGCAGCTTGCGCTTCACGGCCACGTAGCACTTCACGGTCTTGAGGACGCCGGGCATCAGCTCGTCACCCTTGAGCAGGCGTTCCATGCGCTCGTTCAGGATGTCGCGCAGGACCTTGAGCTGGCTCTCGGTCTTGTCGAGGATGTCCAGCACTTCGGCGTTGATGCGGTTCTTGGCGGCGGCCACGGACACCTGGCGGAACCGGTGGTAGGGCACGGCCTCCAGCATGTTCTGGGTGAGCTTCTTGCCCTTGGGCAGCAGCTCCTTGCCCTTGTCGTCCGCGAGGACCTCGTCGAGCTCCTTGCCCTTGAGCAGGGTGACGACCTTCTTCTTGGCCTCGGCGCGGATGATGCGCTCTTCGTCGGAGAGATCCTTCTCCCACTTGGCCATCTGGTCGCGCTCGATCTGCTGGGTGCGCAGATCCTTCTCCTGGCCCTTGCGGGTGAAGACCTTGATGTCCACCACGGTGCCCTCGATGCCCGGGGGCACCGTGAGGCTCGCATCCTTCACGTCGCTGGCCTTCTCGCCGAAGATGGCGCGGAGCAGCTTTTCCTCGGGGCTGAGGATGGTCTCGCCCTTGGGCGTGACCTTGCCCACCAGGATGTCGCCGTGCTTGACGGTGGCGCCGGTGCGGATGATGCCGCTGTCGTCGAGGTTCTTGAGGGCCTCTTCGCGGACCTGGGGGATGTCGCGGGTGATTTCTTCAGGCCCCAGCTTGGTGTCGCGGGCGTGAACCTCGAACTCCTCGATGTGGATCGTGGTGTAGAGGTCTTCCTTCACGACGCGCTCGGAGATCAGGATCGCGTCCTCGAAGTTGTAGCCGCGCCAGGGCATGTAGGCCACGACGAGGTTGCGGCCGAGCGCCAGTTCGCCGTGGTCGGTGCAGGGGCCGTCCGCGAGGATCTGGTCCTCGGTGACGTACTCGCCTTTCTTCACGAGGGGGGTCTGGTTGAGGCAGGTGTTCTGGTTGGAACGGGCGAACTTCACCAGCGTGTAGATGTCCACGCCGGACTCGATGCCCTCGGTGTCGGGATCATCCTCGACGCGCACCACGATGCGATTGGCGTCCACGGTCTCGACGATGCCGGAGCGGCGGCACACCACGCAGGCGCCGGAATCCTTGGCCGCCACATACTCCATGCCGGTGCCCACGATGGGAGCCTCGGTGCGGATGAGAGGCACGGCCTGGCGCTGCATGTTGGCGCCCATGAGGGCTCGGTTGGCGTCGTCGTTCTCGAGGAAGGGGATGAGGCTGGCGGCCACGGAGACCACCTGCTTCGGACTCACGTCCATAAGCGTGACCTTGTCGCGGGAGACGATCTTCGTCTCGCCGGCCACGCGAACGGTGACGTCCTCGTCCTGGATGGCGCCGTCCTTGTCCACGCGGACATTGGCCTGGGCGATGACGTGCTCATCCTCCTCCCACGCGGAGAGGTAGAAGGCGTGCATCTCGTACTTGGCGGGACGCTTCCCGGCCTTCTCCAGCTTCTTGTTCTCGGCCTCCAGCTCGTCGAGGCGCACCACTTCCATATAGCCGAGCTTGGAGTCGCCCACGCTGGTCACCTTGGCGAAGTGGACGATCTTGCCGTTCTCCACCTTGAGGTAGGGGCTCTCGATGAAACCGAATTCGTTGATGCGGGCGTAGCAGGAGAGCGAGCTGATGAGGCCGATGTTCGGGCCTTCCGGCGTCTCGATGGGGCAGATGCGGCCGTAGTGCGAGGTGTGCACGTCGCGCACCTCGAAGCCGGCGCGGTCGCGGCTGAGACCGCCAGGTCCAAGAGCGGAGAGGCGGCGCTTGTGCGTGATCTCGGACAGCGGGTTCGTCTGGTCCATGAACTGGGAGAGCTGGCTGCTGCCGAAAAACTCCTTCATGGCGGCGATGACCGGCTTGCTGTTGATGAGGTCGTGCGCCTGCAGGGGGCTGTTGGGGTCCTGCGCGATGCTGAACTTCTCCTTGATGGCACGCTGCACGCGGACGAGGCCGACGCGGAAGCCGTTCTCGAGGAGCTCGCCCACGGACCGCACGCGGCGGTTGCCCAGGTGGTCGATGTCATCCGCGCGGACAGGGGCGATCTCACCGATGTCCTGACGGGTGGTGTCGTATTTCTTGAGGCGGAGCAGGTAGTGGATGGTCTGGATGAAGTCGTCCGTGCCCAGGGTGCGGTAGTCCAGATCGGTGGCCAGGCCCAGCTTGGCGTTGATCTTGTGGCGGCCCACCTTGCTGAGGTCGTACTTCTGCGCGTCGAAGAACATGCCGAAGAGCAGCTTCTTGCTGGATTCCAGCGTCGCGGGCTCGCCGGGACGGATCTTTTTGAAGAGCTCCTTGGCGGCTTCTTCGCTGTCCTCGGTGTGATCCTTGGCCAGGGTCTCAGAGAAGACCTTGCCGGTGGCGTCGGCCTCGGGGAAGCAGACGTCGAAGGACTGGATGTCGTTGGCCAGGAACATTTCGAGGTGCGTCTGGAGGAAGGGCTCGTTGGCCTCCATGAGCACTTCACCGGTGCTCATGTTCACGATGTCCTGCAGCAGAACGGCGCCGTCGAGCATCTCGCGGGCGACGGGGATGTCCTTGATGCCGGCCTTCTCCATCTGCTCGAGCACACGGCGGGTGATCTTCTTGTCCTTCGCCAGGACCACTTCCTTGGTCTTGGGGTGCTTCACGTCCTCGTCGGTCTTCTTGCCCTGGAGATGGTCGCCCACGGCGACGCTCAGCTTGCCCTTCTTGAGGAAGAAGGTGGCGGGGGTGTAGAAGTGCCGGAGCATGGGCTCATTGGCGTTGAGGCTCTCGCTGAAGAGGCCCAGGGCGCGCATGAAGGTGGCGCCGAGGAACTTGCGCTTGCGGTCGATGCGGGCGTAGAGCAGGCCCTTCGAATCGAGCTCGAACTCGATCCAGGAACCGCGGTACGGGATGATCTGGGCGCTGTAGAGGCTCTTGTCCGAGGCGATGCTGAAGAAGACGCCGGGGCTGCGGTGCAGCTGGCTCACGATCACGCGCTCGGTGCCGTTGATGATGAAGGTGCCGCGGTCGGTCATGATCGGCAGGTCGCCGAAGTAGACTTCCGAATCCTGGCTCTGCTTGAAGCGCCGGTTGCCCTTGTCGTCCTTGTCGAACTGGTTCAGGCGGACGCGGATCTTCAGCGGGGCGGCCATGGTGGCGCCGCGCTCGACGCACTCGTCCATGCCCATTTTCTGCTTCATCGAGACGGGCTCCTGGCACACGTCGCAGATGGTGGCGGCGTTCTTGTTCCGGGTGCCGCACTTGGGGCAGTCCACCGTGGGGTCTTTCGGGTGGTCCGACACGATGCTGTGGCCGCACTGCTTGCAGCTGGTGCGGAGGTGCTCCAGGCCCAGGTACTTTTCGCACTTGCAGGCCCAGTGGCCCACGGTGTAGTCGAGGAACTCGACTTCCAGGTTCGCGTCGCTGCCGTCAGGGTTCTTGCCGTTGTGCACGGGGAACATGGACTCGAACACGGCCTTCAGGCCGCGCCCTTCCCGCTCGCTGTGCAGGAGGTTCATCTGGAGGAATTCGTCGTAGCTCCGCTTCTGGATGTCGATCAGGTTCGGAATGGGAACCAGGGACCGGATCTTCGAGAAGTTGTGGCGCTGGCGGTAGATGTTCTGCTGAACACTCATGGTTCGCTCCAGATGAAGTTGGCGGAACCTTCTATGGACGGCACGTAGCAAGGGACTTCACAGCTGCGGGCCTTGAGCAAAGACGGCTTTGTCCCTGGGCCTCAGCCCCGGGCGGAATTCACATGCGGGACGTGCGCTGGTGGACGTACGCGCCGATGGCCGACCCGCCACCGTGACGTGGGAGGTGCGGCCCTGAGACAAGAATGGCGCTGCGACGGCGGGCGTTTGGCAACCAGGGGCCTTTAGGGAGGCGAAATCCGTCCGGGTGTTCCGGGCGGAAGGAATAATCGTACCATGTCCAGACAAAACCGCAAAGCGTAAGGTGCGAGACGCACCCCACGCTTTGCGTTAATGCTGTATCGAAAACTACTTGATTTCGACCTTGGCGCCGGCGGCCTCGAGCTTTTCCTTGATCTTGGCAGCTTCGTCCTTGGCCACGCCTTCCTTGACGGCCTTGGGGGCGCCGTCAACGAGGTCCTTGGCTTCCTTCAGGCCCAGGCCCGCGACGATCTCGCGGACGGCCTTGATGACGTTCAGCTTGTTGGCGCCGGCGTCAGCCAGGATGACGTTGAACTCAGTCTGCTCTTCGGTGGCAGCGGCCGGGGCGGCACCGCCGGCGGCGGGAGCGGCCATGGCGGCGGCGGACACGCCGAAGCGATCCTCGAGGGCCTTGACCAGGTTGGCCAAGTCGAGCACGGTCATGGTTTCGATTTCAGCGATGAGCTGATCAGCGGTGAGAGCCATGATGGTCTCCTACATGCAATGAAAGGTTATGGATTCGGGGTTGAGGGACTACTCGCCGGCCTTCTGCTTGCGGATGCCCTCGAGGGCGACCGCCAGACCGGAGATGGGGTAGGTCATGAGGTAGAGCAGCTTGGCAATCAGCACGTCGCGGCTTGGCAGATCCGCGAGGACCTGGAGCTGCTGGGCGTTGATGAGCTTGCCATCCATCACGCCGGCCTTGAAGGTGGCGGCGGGATTGTCCTTCAGGAAGCCGTTGACAGCCTTGGCCAGGGCGACGACGTCGGTCGTGGTCGTGGCGATGGCGCTGGCGCCCTTGAAGGAACCGCCCAGGGCTTCGAAGGAGGTGTCCTTCACGGCCAGGCGGAGCAGGGTGTTCTTGCTGACACGGTACTGGGCCTTGCTCTCGCGGACGCTCTTGCGGAAGGCAGTGTCCTTCTCGACCACGAGGCCCTTGAATTCGATCACGACAGCCGAAGTGGCGGACGCGAAGGTTTCCTTGAGTTCGGCGACTTCGGCGATCTTCTTGTTCTTTTCCATGGTCGGCCTCCTACTTCTCAACGCTTGCGGTGTTGAGGGTGACCGAGGGGCCCATGGTGGAGGCGACATACATCGTCTTCACGTACTTGCCCTTCGCCGTGGCGGGCTTGGCCTTGTGGACGGCATCAATGAGCGCCTTGGCGTTCTCTTCCAGCTTCTCGACACCGAAGGACAGCTTGCCCACGGGCGCGTGGATGATGCCGGTCTTGTCGACGCGGTATTCCACCTTGCCGGCCTTGATCTCCTTGATGGCCTTGGTCACATCAAAGGTCACGGTTCCGGTCTTGGGGTTGGGCATGAGCCCGCGGGGACCGAGAACCTTACCCAGACGGCCGACGCCCTTCATCATGTCGGGGGTCGCGACCAGGGCATCGAAGTCGAGGAATCCGCCGGCGATCTTCTCGACCAGGTCATCCCCGCCGACGATCTCGGCGCCTGCGGCTTCCGCTTCCTTGATCTTCTCACCGCCAGCGATCACCGCCACACGCATGGTCTTGCCCGTTCCGTGGGGCAGGACGATGGTGCCGCGGACCATCTGGTCCGCGTGGCGGGGATCCACTCCGAGTCGCATGTGCACTTCGACCGTCTCATCGAACTTGGCGTAGGCCGTGTCCTTGACGACGGTGAGGGCGTCCTTCAACTCGTAGGGGCGATCTTCGATCTTGGCCGCGGCAGCCCGGTACTTCTTTCCAGGTTTTGCCATGTTGGCTCCATTCGAACAATCTCCCGCGATGACGGTCGCGGTGGCCGGGATCGCCGCACGTCGCGGCTCTCCAACAAAAACGCAATGCAAAAACAAGGCTCGCACGGGCTTGGGACCCGTGCGAAAAACATCAATCGATGACTTCGACGCCCATGGAACGGGCAGAGCCGGCGATGGAGCGCACGGCGGCCTCGAGGCTGCCGGCGGTGAGGTCAGGCATCTTCACCTTGGCGATCTCAGCGAGCTGGGCCTTGGTGATCTTGCCGACCTTCTGCTTGTTGGGGGTGGCGCTGCCCTTGTCCAGGCCGAGCTTCTTCTTGATGAGCACGGCGGCGGGAGGCGTCTTCAGGATGAAGCTGAAGCTGCGGTCGGCGTAGACGGTGATGACGACGGGAAGGGTGGTGCCCTTCTCGACGGCACCCACGGACTTCGCGTTGAACTGCTTCACGAACTCCATGATGTTCACGCCGTGCTGGCCCAGCGCGGGACCGACGGGAGGCGCCGGCGTGGCTTCGCCCGCGGGCAGCTGCAGCTTGATGTAGCCAGTGATTTTCTTTGCCATGGGGTTGCTCCCGCGGAGGATTCCGGCGCATGCCGGCGACGTCCGCCTTGAGGGTGGCCTGCCAGGAATGGCGGCCGACCGGGTGAAAAAGGTCCCGGCCAAGAGCGACCGGGACTGAAAAGTCTACCTGAAGAACCGCGGGAAGTCTTCAGAAAACAGGAAGAAGTCCGAGCCGGTTCCGCCGGCGAGGATGCGGGGGCTCCGGGGGTGTAGGGCGCCAGCCCGGTCCCCCGGACGACATCACCGCTTTTCGACCTGGATGAAGTCCAGCTCGACCGGCGTGGAGCGGCCGAAGACCGTCACCATCACCTTGATGGTGGAGCGCTCCTCGTGGATTTCGTCCACGTCCCCTTCGAAGTTGGCGAAGGGTCCATCGATGATGCGGACCTTCTCGCCCTTCTCGAAGTGGTACTTGGGCTTGGGCTTCTCCTGAGTCTCTTCCGTGTGGTGCATGATCTGGCGGACTTCCTCGTCCGTCAGGGGCGTGGGCCGCTTCTTGTTGGCCCCCACGAAGCTCGTGACCTTCGGCGTGTTGCGGACCAGGTGCCAGTCGGCATCGGCCATCTCGACGGACCCGTCCGGCTTGCGTTCCACCTGGATCTGCACCAGCAGGTAGCCGGGGAACGACTTGCGCTTCTTGACGACGCGCTCCTTCTTGCCGGACTTGGCGTCCACCTTCATTTCTTCGTAGGTCTCCTCGGGGATCTGAATGTCCCCGAAGCTTTCCGTGCGCTCTTCCATCTTGATGCGCTGACGGAGGTGTTCCATCACCTTGGCTTCATAGCCCGAGTAGGTGTGGATGATGAACCATTTCAGCTCGCGGCCCTGCAGCTGCGGAACCGTGTCCTGGGGGGTGCTCACGAGATCGGTCATCGGTGCCTCCACGCCTAGCGGGTCTTCAGCCACAGAGCCGCGAAGCCCTTGGAGAGAACCCAATCCACCGACCAGAGATAGGCGCCGACGAACACCGAGACGATCACCACGGTCCAGGCGGAAGTCATGACCTTTTCCTTGCTGGGCCAATCCACACGATTGAGCTCAGCCGCAAGATCCTTGGCCTGTTGCTTGATGGCGCCGATCACGTTGGACCCCGTGGAATGGTGGTGGATCAGAAAAACCTGGCCCCGAGCGAGGTCGCCGGGGCCGGAATGTGGCAGGGGAGACAGGGTTCGAACCCGCGACCTGCGGATTTGGAGTCCGCTGCTCTACCAGCTGAGCTACTCCCCTGTGGGAACCGCCCGGCGTCTGGTGCGCCGGGCGGGGACCCTCGGTACCGGAGCCCTACTTCGACTCGCGGTGGAGCTTGTAACCGCCACAGAAGCGGCAGAACTTGTTGAACTCAAGCTTGCCCGTGGTGGTCTTCTTGTTCTTGGTGGTACTGTAGTTCTTACGCTTACATTCCTGGCACTGCAGGTGGATGATGTCGCGCATGGGGACCTCCTAAGTCGGAGGGCGGATCGGCTTTAGGCCAGGATCTCGCCCACGTTGCCGGCGCCCACCGTACGACCACCCTCGCGGATGGCGAACTTCAGGCCCTTGTCCATGGCGATGGGCTGGATCAGCTCAACCGTCAGGGTGACGTTGTCGCCAGGCATCACCATCTCGCGGCCGGCTTCGAGCTCGATGGAGCCGGTCACGTCAGTGGTGCGGAAGTAGAACTGGGGACGGTACTTGTTGAAGAACGGCGTGTGGCGGCCGCCCTCTTCCTTGGTCAGCACGTAGACCTGGGCGTTGAACTTGGTGTGGGGGGTGATGCTGCCGGGCTTGGCGAGCACCTGGCCACGCTCCACGTCCTTGCGCTCCACGCCGCGGAGCAGGATGCCGGCGTTGTCGCCAGCCTGGCCCTGGTCCAGGGACTTGCGGAACATCTCGACGCCGGTCACGACCTTCTTGACGGTGTCCTTGAGGCCGATGATCTCGATTTCCTCGCCGACCTTGACGATGCCCTGCTCGATGCGGCCGGTCACCACGGTGCCGCGACCGGTGATGGTGAACACGTCCTCGACGGGCATGATGAAGGGCTTGTCGATGGCGCGGACGGGATCAGGGATGTAGGCGTCGACGGCGGCCATGAGCTCGTGGATGCAGGCGCAGTCCGGATGATCCGGAGTCTCGGCGTGATCCAGGGCCAGGCGGGCGGAGCCCTTGACGATGGGGATATCGTCGCCGGGGTACTGGTAGGAGGACAGCAGGTCGCGGATTTCCATCTCGACCAGCTCGGTGAGCTCGGGGTCGGCGATGTCGACCTTGTTCATGAAGACGACGATGTAGGGCACGCCGACCTGACGGGCGAGCAGGATGTGCTCACGGGTCTGGGGCATGGGGCCGTCCGTGGCGGCGACCACAAGGATGGCGCCGTCCATCTGGGCCGCGCCGGTGATCATGTTCTTCACGTAGTCGGCGTGACCGGGGCAATCCACGTGCGCGTAGTGACGCTTCTCGGTCTGGTACTCGACGTGGGCAGTGTTAATCGTGATCCCGCGGGCCTTCTCTTCGGGCGCGGAGTCGATCTGGTCGTAGGACTTGGTCTCGCCACCGAACTTCTTGGACAGGACGTAGGTGATGGCTGCGGTCAGCGTCGTTTTGCCGTGATCCACGTGTCCGATGGTGCCGATGTTGACGTGGGTCTTCGAGCGGTCGAATTTCTCTTTGGCCACGGATACCTCCTGAAGGGTGGGAGAGAAGATGAAGGGGAACTGTGCGAAGCAAGGGTGGAGCCCACAACCGGGCTTGAACCGGTGACCTCTTCCTTACCAAGGAAGTGCTCTACCACTGAGCTATGTGGGCTTTGAACCTTCCCGCCGCGAGGCGGGGGGCCTTGCCGCCAATCGGTGGTACCGATCGACGGGGAGGGTGGAGCGGGAAACGGGGTTCGAACCCGCGACATTCAGCTTGGAAGGCTGACGCTCTACCAACTGAGCTATTCCCGCGGTGGTAACCAGAGCAACGGGATCCAGGCTCCGATGATGTCTGGAGGACTGGTGCCGAGAGAAGGATTCGAACCTCCGTAACGCGATGCGTGGCAGATTTACAGTCTGCTGCCATTAACCACTCGGCCATCTCGGCATGCTTGTCCGGCGCCCCTCCCGGGGCTTGTCAAACCATCCCGGGCGGGCCCGGGTGGCCTCCCATCGGAGCCCCTGCCGGGGCTTCGTGTCAGGGGCACTGCGAGGCAGGGCTTTCCTGACAGGGAACTCGAAAGGTATCACGGCAATCAAACTGCCTCAAGGGGAAACTTCCAAACCGCCCTGCCCGCGCCGCGCCAGGACGCGGAACAGCGTCACGGCCGCCGCGGCCGACACGTTGAGGCTCTCGATCCCGCCGGGCATGGGAATGTGCAGCAGCCCGTCGCAGCGTTCCCGGATCTTGAGGTGGAGCCCCTCCCCTTCGGCGCCCATGACCAGCACCGTGGCGCGATCGAAGGCCTCCTCCAGGTAGTCGCGGCTGCCCTCTCCCGCGGCGAGCCCGTAGATCCACGCCCCAGCCGCCTTGAGGTCGTCCAGGGCGCGGCCGAGGTTCACCACGCGGCACACGGGCACCCGCCCCGCCGTGCCCGCGCTGGCGCGAACCACCGTCTCGTTCACGGCCGCGGAGCGGCGTTCGGGGAGGATCACCCCATCCACGGCTGCCCCGGCCGCAGAACGCAGAATCGCGCCCAGGTTGTGGGGATCGGTGACGCCATCGAGAGCCAGCACCAGCGCAGCGTCCCCCCGGGCAGTCACCGCGGCGGCGAGATCCTCGAAGGCGGTGTAGGCGAAGGGGCCGCCTTCTCCCAGCACCCCCTGGTGCCGTTGTCCCTGGCTGCGCCGATCCAGGCTCTCCATGGGTTCGCGGTGGACGACCACGCCGGCGGCGCGGGCTTCCGAAATGACCTTCGCCATGCGTCCGAAGGCGGCCGGCGCGATCCAGAGCGAATGCAGCTCCCCGCGGGTCAGGGCCTCCTCGCAGGCGTGCGGGCCGAGAAACCGCATGGCTAGAACGTCTTCTTGAAGCCGAGGGCCATGAGGTGCCCCATGCCCTCCATGCGCACCTTGGTGCCGACGCCACGGAAGCCCGCGGAACTCCACACACCATCCAGCCGGCGGGTGTCCTGGTCCTCGCTTTGCCGGTATTGGTAACCCAGGTTCAGCTCGCCGCCCCAGACTCTGTAGCCCGCGCCGAAGGAGAACGTGGCCATGCGGGAACCGCCAAGCAGGGGTTCAGCCGAGGACTCCTCCACGCTGCGCTGGGTCAGGGCGATGCCGCCCCGAAGGGTCCAGAACTTCCCAAGTTCGACTTCCGCCGAGGTGTGCAGGCCCAGGTGGCTTCTCCCCTGCGGCAGCTGCAACGGCGCCGACACCGTCCCCGAAGGCGTCGCGGCCGAAGCGAAGCCGGGCATCCTCAGGTTGGCCGAGGTCCAGCGGAGATCCGCCTCCCAGGTCAGCATCGGGCCCAGCCGGTGCCGCACGCCGAGGGTGGTCTGGGAGGGAAGCTCCAGGGTGCGCTCGCCGGGCGTCACGCTCGACGCGCCCAGCAGGGTCGCGGCGCGGGCTTCGGTGCCGAGCGGAGCCACGCTGAGCCCGTCGTTGGCGAAGTACCCCAAGACACGGTCCCGGAAACCGCCCTTCAGGTCGAGGTCGCCCTTCAGGCCCGACTGGTGCGTGAAACCCAGCGTCCAACGGGGGTTGATCGCCCAGCGTGCGCCCAGGGAGTAGCTCGGCACCACCTTGTTTCCGCTCTGGCCGATCCGGTGCTCGACCAGGCCGTCCACCGCGCTCGTCACCGCGTTGGGCACGCCCAGCCGCACGACGTTAGTGGAGTCGTAGGAGAGGCGCGCCACGCCCAGGCCGATGCCGAAGGAGAGGTTCGGGCTGAGGGCCCAGGCCGCCTGCCCTTCCAGCCGGTGGGCCGAGAGGTCGATGCTGTCCCCGAGGTAGCGGCTGGGAGCGTCATCCAGCATCTTGGCGTGACGCAGGAAGGGCTCGTCCAGCTTCAGCCCAAGCGTGAAGGTGGGCGACAGCCGCGCGGCCAGGCCGAAAGCCGCGAGGCCGCGGTTTCGATCGCTGCTGTACGACGTGAACTGATTCGATTCCAGGCTCTGTTGGATGGACGAGGCCTCGATGCCGAGAGCCACATGAAAACCGCCCTTCTCCTTCAGCGAGGCGAGCAGCGCCGGATTGGTGGAAGCTGCCTCCAGGCTGTAGCCGTAGGCCACCTGCGCGCCGCCCCGGGCGATGCCGACGGGATCCGCGGCCGGAAGCGCCACGCCCTGGGCCGCGACCGGAAGGGCGACCACGCCCAGCCAAAGCCCCGCCCCGATCACTCCACGAACCACCTGGGCCATACCCCACGCCTCCCGAGACACGCTTCTTGAATGGCCCGAACCCGGAAAGGGTTCAAACCCAAGGCTCCAGGATCGCCAAAAGGGGCCGATTCACCAAGCGAAGGATTCCGCTCAGTGCTCGGACTCCCCCATGAACCGCACCAGGAGCCGGTCCACCAGCTCCCACACTTCCAGCAGGGCGGCCAGGCACATCACCAGGCCGAAACCGAGCGCCAGGGCGCGGCCCCAGGGCCCCATGACCAACCGGCAGAGGTCCGGCCACTGCCAGAAGGCGGCGGGCAGCCGGAGCCGGCCGTAGAAGGCCAGCGTCGACAGAAGCATCCCCCCCCACAGAAGGTAGAAGAACCTCAGCGCTCGGAAGAGGATGTCCCAGGCGAAGGGACGAGGGCGGGGGGCAGGCATGGAGGGATCAGCATAACCCGGGAACCGTCAAATGCCCGGGGGAAGCTCGATGAAGAACCGGGTGCCCTCCTCCCAGTCGGTGGCGAAGCCCACAGTCCCCCCCAGCACCGACTCGCCAAGGACCTTCATGCCGTACGTGCCAAGGCCCCGCCCCCGGGCGGCCTTGGTGCTGAAGGAGCGCTGGAACACGCGGTCCGCCACCTCGCCCGGCATGCAACCGGGATTTTGTACGACGAAGGTGGGACGCCCCTCCCGGACCTCGTGCCAGATGCGGACCTGCCCGCCCGGAGGCAGGGCCTCCTGGGCATTGAGGACCATGTTCAGGAGCACCCGGCCGAGAAGGGCCGGGTCCGTATGCAGGAGCGCCGCTCCCTCGGGCAGCGGCAGGCGGATCAGGCGACCGGCGGCCTCCTTCCCCAGCCGCTCGGCCAGTTCGTCGAGGACCACGGCGGGGGAGACCGGGCGGATGTCCGGCCGCAGGTCGCCGCGCTCAGCCTGCTGGAGCCACTGGTTGAAATCCACCTCCGCCTTGAGCGTGTCAGCCAGGCGGAGGATCTGCTCTGCCACCGCCGCGGGGCCGGCCCCCGCCTGCTGCATGATCTCCGAGCTGGCCTTCAACCCGTCGAGGGTGCGCGACAGGTCGTGGAGGAAGGTGCGGTCCAGCCGCTCCAGCCGCTTCTGCGCGCTGATGTCCCGGAGCGACAGCAGCGTCAGCGCGTGGCCGGCCACACGAAGCGGCAGGGTGCGCACCGCGAACTCCCGGGCCTCGTGGCGGCCCTCGCGCCGCAGCCTGAGCAGGCACTCGCCGCTGGCCATGTCGCCTGAAGCCTGGGTGGCAAGCACCGAGGCCAGCGCGCCGCACCGCTGGCAGGCCGCCGAGGAACCGCAGCCGTCAGGACCCTCCTCCGCCCGCACGCAGCCCAGGGCTTCCCCCAGACGCAGGCCTTGGCAGGTCCCGGCCCCTTCCGGCGCAAACAGGTCGCGCAGCCCGGGGTTCATCGCGAGGATCTGGCGCTGGGGGTTCAGCACCGCCGCGAGGCCATCCGCTGCTTCCAACACCGCCTGGATCACCGGATCCTGGTGGCAGAGATCGACCCCTTCGCCCAATTCGTCCGGGGTGGCCCGGCCCGGCTGGGCGAAAGCAGATCCGCGCTGAGCCGGACGTCCTGCCTCCTTCACGCTTGCCTCGTGCAGGGAGTATGCGCCGGATGCGGAATCCAGGGGAAGGGGCCCCGGCATGACTTCAGGAGGCCAGCACCTGCCAGCCCAAGCGGAGGATGAGAGCCCCCACCACGCCGATGAACACAGTCCGCACCCAGCGGCTGCCCTTGTTCAGGGCCACGTGGGCACCCAGGTAGCCGCCCGCGCCGTTGGCCACCGCCATGCCCAGGGCCACCGACGGCAGCCAGCTGCCCTGCCAGACGAAGAGGCCCATGGCGGTGAGGTTCGACGCCCAGTTCACGCTCTTGGCCATGGCCGAAGCCCGCAGGAAATCGAAGCCCAGAACGGCCACGAACAGGAAGATCAGCAGCGAGCCCGTGCCGGGGCCGAAGAAGCCATCGTAGAAGCCCAGCGCCAGGGCGATGCCCGCCGCCAGGCCCCGCTGGTGACTGAGGCCGTACCGGGGCGCGTGCAGGCGGCCCAGGTCGGGTTTCAGCAGGGTGAAGGCCAGCATGGCCACCAGCAGCCCGAGCATCACCGGCCGCAGGAAATCGCCATGCACCCGATAGGTGAGCCAGACTCCGCCGGAGGCGCCCAGGGCTGACGCCAGCACCGGACCGACCATCTCGCGCCAGGCGAGGGTGCCCGAGCGAAGGAACTTCCCCGCCGCCATCGTGGTGCCCGTGCAGGCCACCACCTTGTTCGTGCCCAGCAGGGTGGGCAGCGGCGTGCCCGCGGGCAGCGCGATCATGAGCGCCGGCACCGTGATCAGCCCGCCCCCGCCGACGATGGCGTCGACGAAACCCGCCAGCAGCGAGGCGAGCATGAGGAGCAGGAGGGTCGGGAGGCTGGGCATGGATTCAGTCCGGAGGCTGGAGACTGGAGGTACTGCTTCCTGCGGCGATCCTCCGGACCGCGTCGGTGGTTTTTATTCGAGCCGTTCGGTCATGGCGCGGGCGCAGCGGGTGCCGACGCCCACCTCCGGACTCCAGACCCCGGACTGAAGGCCATCAGACCTTCATGATCTCCGCTTCCTTGTGCTTCATGGCCTCGTCGACCTCTTTGATGTGGGCGTCGGTCACCTTCTGGATGTCATCCAGAAGCTTCTTCGCCACGTCCTCGGAGATGTGGGCCTCTTTCGCCTTCTCGAGCTTCTTCACGTCCTCGTTGGCGTCGCGGCGGATGTTGCGCACGCCGGTCTTGATCTCCTCGCCCAGGCGGTGCAGCACCTTCACCAGCTCCCGCCGGCGCTCCTCGGTGAGCATGGGGATGGGCAGGCGGATGACGTTGCCGTCATTGCCGGGGTTGATGCCCAGGTCCGACTTCAGGATGGCGGTCTCCACGGCCTTGATGGCGCTCTTGTCGAAGGGCGTCACCACGAGCATCCCTGCCTCGGGGACGGACACGGTGCCCATCTGGTTCAGGGGCACCATGGAGCCGTAGTACTCGACGTGCACGTTGTCGAGCAGGCTGGCATTGGCGCGGCCCGTGCGGATGGTGGCCATCTCCTTCTTCAGCGCCTCCACAGAGGCATGCATGCGGCGTTTGGCCTCCTGCAGGATGGCATCGGGGGTCTGGGCGGACATGGGCACCTCAAAAGAGCACGAGCCCTCTTTTATACCTCACATTTCCATGGGTTCCATGCGTGCTAGAGTGGGTCACCTTTTCGAGGTCCCCATGCGCACGCTCCGCCTGATGGCTCCCTTGGCGTCCCTGGTCCTGACCGCCGCGGCCCCAGCTCCCGCCCCTACCGCCGTCTCCGGCGAGATGGTCCTCACCAGCGCCGACGGCTTCACCCTGAAGGGCACGCTCACCCTGCCCGGGGTGAAGGGCAAGGTCCCCGTCGTGATCCTCGCCCACCAGTTCCAGGCCGACCGCACCGGCTGGGCGCCCCTGGCGGAGCGGCTGGCCGCGCGCGGCATCGGCACCCTGGCCCTGGACCTGCGCGGCCACGGCGCCAGCACCATGAAGAACGGCAACCCGGTGCAGGTGACCCCCAACTTCATCGCCTCTGCCAAAGAGGTGGGCTTCGACCAGATCCCCGCCGACCTCGCCCAGGCCGCGGCCTGGCTCCGCAAGCAGCCCGGGGTGGACGGCCGGCGCATCGGTCTCGCCGGTTCCAGCGTCGGAGCCTTTTCGGTGCTCCTCGCCGCGGGCGAAGTGAAGCCCCTGGCCATCCTGAGCCTCAGCCCCGCAGGCACCGGCGCCTTTGGCGAGGGGGCCCGCGAGAAGCTGAAGGGCGCCCTGCTCCGGGGCCGCGCCTCGACGCTGGTGCTGGCCTCCACCGGCGACAAGGACGCCTTCGAGAATGCCCAGAGCCTGAAGGACCTGCCTGGCGTGGCCGTGAACCTGAAAGACGGCGAGGAGCATGGCTTCGCCTACTTCAAGGAGCGGGCCGACCTCATGGCCGTCTTCTTCGGCGAGTACCTGACCTACCACCACACCGGGAAGACCTACGCCGCGACCACCGCCAAGCCCGCCGCCACCCCCGGAAACGTCATCAACGACAAGACCCTGGCCGAGAAAAAGGCCGCTGAAGCCTCGAAGTGACCTGAGCGACACCCGGGCCGAAGCGGATCCCGCTTCGGCCCGGTCGCGTACTGCCTAGTGGAACTGCTGGGCCTCGGTGGATCCCACCAGGGCCAGCGTGGACGCCAGCCCACCGCTGATGGCCTGGGCCACCTCGTCGAAGTAGCCGGTGCCCACCTCGCGCTGGTGCTTGGTGGCGGAATAGCCCTTGGCTTCGGAGGCGAACTCGGCCTCCTGCAGCCGGGCGTAGGCGGTCATGTGCTCGGTGCGGTACGCGTTGGCCAGCTCGAACATGCCGTGGTTGAGGCTGTGGAAGCCCGCCAGGGTGATGAACTGGAACTTGTAGCCCAGGGCGTTCAGCTCCCTCTGGAACGCCGCGATCTCGTCGTCGGAAAGCTTCTTCTTCCAGTTGAAGGAGGGCGAGCAGTTGTAGGCCAGCAGCTTGCCGGGGAACGCCGCGTGCACGCCCTCGGCGAACTCGCGGGCTTCTTGGAGGTCCGGCGTGGAGGTCTCGCACCAGATGAGGTCGGCGTACGGCGCGTAGGCCTTCGCCCGGGCGATGGCCATCTGCACGCCCCCGGTGATGCGATGGAAGCCCTCGGGCGTGCGCTCCCCCGTGAGGAAGGGCTTGTCCCGTTCGTCCACGTCCGACGTGATGAGGCGGGCGGAATCGGCGTCGGTGCGGGCGATGATGAGGCTCGGCACGTCCATGACGTCCGCCGCGAGGCGGGCCGCCACCAGGGTGCGGATGAAGTGGCCCGTGGGAATGAGCACCTTGCCGCCCAGGTGGCCGCACTTCTTCTCGCTGGAGAGCTGGTCCTCGAAGTGGACGCCCGCGGCGCCGGCCTCGATCATGCCCTTCATGAGCTCGTAGGCGTTCAGGGGCCCACCGAAGCCCGCCTCGGCGTCGGCCACGATGGGCAGGAACCAGTCGCGGCTGATGCCGCCCTCCCCATGCTCGACCTGGTCGGCCCGCTGGAGGGCGCCGTTCAGGCGCTTCACCAGGGCGGGCACGGAGTTGGCCGGGTACAGGCTCTGGTCCGGGTAGGTCTGGCCCGAGAGGTTGGCGTCCGCCGCCACCTGCCAGCCCGAGCAGTAGATGGCCTTGAGGCCGGCCTTGGCCATCTGCACCGCCTGGCCGCCGCTGAGGGCGCCCAGGGCGCGGGTGGGCTCGTCGTTCTGGAGCAGCTTCCAGAGCTTCCGGGCGCCTAGGCGGGCGAGGGTGTGCTCGATGCGGAGGCTCCCGCGGAGCTTCTTCACCGTCTCCGGGCCGTAGGGCCGGGTGATGCCCTCCCAGCGGTGGGCGGCGAAGTCGTCTTCGATGGGGGGGACAGGGAACTTGGGGGTCATGTATCACCTCGAGAAAGTTGGGGAGTGGCGTTGTGTCAAAGATTGACTTATTCTTTGGCGAGTCAATGAACAGCTGATTTGATAAGGGTTGAATTGAAAATTTCCGTCAATTCGCTCTTCGCGTTTTGTAAATTGTTGTCAACGAGGTCGCCATGCCCTCCGCCGCCCCCACCAAGCCCGCCGCCCGCCTCGGCGCCAAGATCCGCCTGCTCCGCCGCCAGGAGGGCCTCAGCCAGGTGCAGCTGGCCGAGGCCCTGGGCATCAGCCCCAGCTACCTGAACCTCATCGAGGGAAACAAGCGCCCCCTCACGGCGCCGCTGCTCATCCGCCTGGCCCAGCAGTTCCACCTGGACCTCAAGGCCCTGGCCCCCGAAGAAGACCAGCGCCTCTCGGACGACCTCATGGAAGTCTTCGGCGATCCGCTCTTCGACCCCCTGGGGCTTCAGGCGCAGGATGTGCGCGAGCTGGTCCAGAACAACCCGCAGCTGGCCCGGGGGGTCTTCGAGCTCTACCGCGCTTACCAGCACGCCCAGGACAGCCTCGGCACCCTGTCGGCCAAGCTCAGCGACGGCCAGGGCTTCGATCCCGAGGCCACCCGGCTGCCTTCAGAGGAAGTGGGCGACTTCATCCAGCAGGTCATGAACCATTTCCCGGAGCTGGAATCCGCCGCCGAAGCCCTGTGGACCCGCGGCAACCTGGAGGCGGACCACCTGTACCCCGCCCTGCTGGCCGCCTTCGAGGCCCGGGGCATCCAGGTCCGCATCCACCGCCTGACCGAGGGGCCGGGCCTGCTCCGCCGCTTCGACCCGGATCGCCGCACCCTCAGCCTCTCCGAGCTGCTGCCCCAGCGCAGCCGCACCTTCCAGCTGGCCCACCAGCTGGCCCTGCTCGAACACGATGCGCTGCTGGAGCGCCTCACGACCCACCCCCTGCTGCGCACGGGCGCCTCCCGCGCCCTGGCCCGGGTGGCGCTCGCCAACTACTTCGCCAGCGCCGTGCTCATGCCCTACGACGGCTTCCTGCGGGCCGCGAAGGCCGAGCGCTACGACATCGAGATCCTGGCCCGGCGCTTCCAGGCCAGCTTCGAGCAGGTGTGCCACCGCCTCACCACGCTGCGTCGTCCCGGGGCCGAGGGCGTGCCCTTCCACTTCCTGCGCATCGACATCGCCGGCAACATCTCCAAGAGCTTCTCCGCCTCGGGCATCCGCTTCGCGCGGTTTTCCGGCGCCTGCCCCCGCTGGAACGCCCACGCGGCCTTCCTCACGCCCGGCCTCATCCGCACCCAGATCAGCGAGATGCCCGACGGCCGCAAGTACTTCTGCATCGCCCGCACCCTGCAGAAGGACACGGGCGGCTACCGCGGCCAGCACGCCATGCAGGCCCTGGGCCTGGGCTGCGAGATGGGCCACGCCAAGGAACTCATCTACGCCGACGGCCTGCGCCTGGACCAGCCTCCGGTCCCCGTGGGCGTCACCTGTCGCCTCTGCGAGCGCACCGACTGCGAGCAGCGCGCCTTCCCGCCCCTGCAGCAGGCCTTCAAGGTCGAGGAGAACCTCCGCCGCACCAGCTTCTACGCGCGGATCGAGGGCGGGGACCGGGAGGGGACTAGGTAATCAGGCTTAGATCACCTGGGGGTGTTTTCAATATACAGTCCGGAGTCCCGTCCCCTGACCGGACCTGTTTCGAAAGCCCACCGGAGATTCCATGACCCCCCACCGCCTGCTCCTCCTCCTGGCCGCGCCAGCCCTGGTCACCACCCTCGGAGCCCAGACGCCCAAGACCGAAGACGCCGTCAGCTTCCTGAAGGAGGCTGTCGTCTTCTACAAGACCCACGGCCGCGCCGCCGCCCTTCGCGAATTCACTCTGCCCACCGGCAAGTTCCGACGCTTCGGCGGCGAACTCTACATCACGGTCTACGACATCGACGGCAAGTGCCTCGCCCATGGCCAGGAGCCGGGCAAGGTGGGAATCAACGCCCTGCATTCGAAGGACCCCGATGGCAAGGAGATCATCAAGGACCGCATCGACCTGGCCAAGGCCCACGGCAAGGGTTGGCAGGATGTGAAGTACAAGAACCCGAAGACCGGCCATCCCCAGCCCAAGGCCATGTACTACGAGATGCACGAGGGCCTGGTGTTCGCCACCGGCATCTACAAGGGCTGAGCCGTCAGCCGCGTCCCAGCCGGCCCAGGGGCTCCTCGATCCAGCGGTTCACCGCCCAGGCGGCGAGGAGGGCGAGCCCCAGGGCCAGGCTGAAGCCCAGCCGCCCGGCCGCATGGGGCGCCACCAGCTTCATGGTGAAGGGGTGGATCAGGTACAAGCCGTAGCTCCAGGCGCCCAGGCGGGTGAGGCCCTTGCCCACCCGGCCCGCCTCGCGGTCCCGGCTGAAGGCCGCCAGGGCCACCAGGAGGGTGACGATCAGCAGGTAGCGGTAGCGGAGCCAGCCCGTGAGGGCCACCAGGTGGTCGAAGAACTGGGGCGAGGGCCGCAGCAGCAGCCAGAGCAGCGGCAGTGCCAGCAGCAGGGCGAGCTTCGGGTCGAGCCGCTTTTCGGTGCGGGCATGCAGCCCCGCCAGCAGGCCGCCCCAGGCCAGGAGAAAGAGCTGGTTCGGCGCCAGCACGTAGGTGTGGAAGCGGTTCCAGCGCTCCTGATCCATGACGCCATGCAGGGTCGAGGGCAGGCTCCAGAGCCAGAGCCCAAGCGCCAGGGCGGTCAAGAACCAGAGTCCGCCCTTCGCGCGCAGCCAGGCCAGGGCCGGGTAGGCGAAGTAGAGGAGGGCCACCAGGCCCACGTACCAGCCGCCGGTCACCAGGGCGTGGTTGGGGTGGAAGGCCCCGAAGGTGAGCGTCAGGTTCTCGAGGATGAAGCGGGCTGAAGGCTCGGGGCCCATGCCCAGGTGGAACACCACGTTGAGCAGGCAGACCAGGTAGAACACCGGCGCCAGCCGCAGGAAGCGCCGCAGCCAGAATCGCCAGGGACCCTCGTTCTGAACGCGCTCCCAGGGCGTCGTGCGGAAGAGCACGAAGCCGCTCAGCACGAAGAAGGCCGACACGCTGAAGTTCCCCAGCTTGGCCGTGGCCATGTTCAGGCCGGAGCCCGAGAGGGAGAGGTCGAACCACACGCTGAGGTGGTACACCGCCACGCACAGCGCGAGGATGCCCCGGAGGGGATCCAGAAAACCGAAACGGGAGGCGCGGGGTTCCGTGGGCGTGTTGGCCAAGTGCGTCTCCCCCTCCAATGGGGAGAGTGGAACATTCTTCGGCGCCCATGCCTACCGGGGACTTCCTCCCGCACGGAAGGAAGCCCCCGGATCGTCGTCATCCGCCGTCCCGTCGATTCAGGTCAAGGCAGGCGCCAGGTTGCGTTCAGCCGGGTTGGCGAGGGGCGCCGGGTCCGCCGGCGCGTAGGCCGGCGTCCACATCGCCGCGGCCACCGCCGCCGCGATGTCGCCATCCGGCAGCGGCCGGTTGGCCACGCCCGAATCCCGGGCCTCCTTCACCACCGCTTCCGCCACGTGGGCCGTGACTTCGCGGATCCGGCTCGTGGACGGGAACAGGCTCCCGGCCTCCAGGTCCTCGTCGCGGACCTCCGCCGCCAGCTGCCGCGCGGCGGCGGCGAACATGCCATCGGTGACCTCGCGGCTTTCAGAGACCATCACGCCCAGGCCCACGCCGGGGAAGATGAACACGTTGTTGCTCTGCCCGATGCGGATCTCCCGGCCGTTGAACTGCACCGGGTCGAAGGGGCTGCCCGTGGCCACCAGGGCCCGGCCCTCGGTCCAGGCGAGGATGTCCTTGGGCTTCGCCTCGCACTTGCTCGTCGGGTTCGACATGGGCAGGATCACCGGGCGGTCCCTCAGCGCCGCCATCTCGCGGACGGCCTCCTCCGTGAAGGCCCCGGCGGTGCCCGAGGTGCCCACGAGCATCGTGGGCTTGAAGGCCTTGATCACGGACACCAGGTCGCGCTTCTGATCTCGGCCTAGGCCCATGCCCTCGGCCCAGGCCGCCGGCCAGGCGAAGGGCTTCTGCAGCGGATCGAGGCCCGGATCGTCATCCACCAGCAGGCCCTGGATGTCCAGGCTGGCCGTGGCGGCCATGAGGGCCACGCCGTCGAGGCCGCTGCGCTTCAGCGTCTCGCGCACCAGCCGGGCGATGCCGATGCCCGCCGCGCCCGAGCCGAGGAAGAGCACCTTCTGTTCCTGGATGGGAATGCCGGTCGCCCGGGAGCCCGCGATCATCGCCGCCACGCCCACGGCCGCCGTGCCCTGGATGTCGTCGTTGAAGCTGGTGATGGTCTTCCGGTAGCGCTCCATGAGGCGGAAGGCATTGAACTTCTTGAAGTCCTCCCACTGCAGCAGGGCCTTGGGGAACACGGCCTTCACCGCGTGGACGAACTCGTCGACCAGCGTGTCGTACTCGGGGCCGCGCAGCCGCGGGGCGCGCCAGCCCAGGTAGAACTCGTCTTCCAGCAGGTCGAGGTTGTCGGTGCCCACGTCCAGGCTGATGGGCAGGGTCTGCCAGGGCGGGATGCCCGCGGCGGCGGTGTAGAGCGCCAGCTTGCCGATGGGGATGCCCATGCCGCCCACGCCCTGGTCGCCCAGGCCGAGGATGCGCTCGTTGTCCGTGACGACGATGAGGCGGATGTCTTCGAAGGGGGCGTTCCGCAGCACCTCGGCGACGTGGCCCCGGTGCTCCGGCGTGATCCAGATGCCCCGCGCCCGGCGGAAGATGTGGCTGAACTCCTGGCAGGCCTTGCCGACGGTGGGCGTGTAGACGATGGGCAGGAACTCCTGGATGTGATCCACCAGCACCCGGTAGAACAGGTGCTCGTTGCGATCCTGCAGGGCCGCCAGCCCGATGTACTTCTCCAGCGGATCCTGCTTGCGCTGGATGCTGGCGTAGACCCGCCGGGCCTGCTGGTCCATGGTGGTCACGGCGTGTGGCAGCAAGCCCTCGAGGCCGAGCGCGTGGCGCTCCTCCTGCGTGAAGGCGCTGCCCTTCGTGTACATGGGATTCCGCAGCAGGCGGGCTCCCCGGAAGGGCACGGCCAGCCGCTTGCGCCCGCTGGGTTCGTGGATCAGTTCGAAGCGTTCCATGACCGGTACCTCCCTCGACAGACGGGCATCCACCCCGCGGCGGCTGCCGCAGGGAACTTGGCCATCCCCTTCGCGTTCCGTTGCGCGAACGGACGGACGAGGGGCTCGGAAACCAAGCAACGAGCCAATATGCGTCGCCGCGCAGAGGCTGTCCACCAGCGGATCCGCAGGTAGTCAACTTTCCGCGCGGAATTTGAGACAGGGGATGCGGAGAGGGCCTGAGCGGCCCGCGTGGTCCGCTACCGGTAGACCACCGAGCCCGTGCCCGCCACGAGGCGGCCCAGCACCCAGGCGGGCTCCTCGGCGGCATGCAGCGCGGCCAGGACGGCCTCCGCCTGGTCGGCCTTCGCCACCAGCACCATGCCCACGCCCAGGTTCAGCGCCTGGCGGGCATCCTCGATGCCGAGGCCGCCCTTCTCCATGAGGAAGCGGAAGAGCGCCGGGATCTGCCAGCTGGCGGTGTCGATTTCCGCGTCGAGGGTCTTGGGCAGCACGCGGGGGAGGTTGTCCGTGAGGCCGCCGCCGGTGATGTGGGCCATGGCCACCAGCTGGTGCGCCTTCACCAGGGGCATGACCGGCGTCAGGTAGCTGCGGTGGATGGCCAGCAGCGCCTCCGCCACGGTCTTGCCGGTGCCGGGCAGTGGATCGTTCACGCCCAGCTTCTCCAGGTCGAAGCAGACCTTGCGGGCCAGGGAGTAGCCGTTGGTGTGCAGGCCCGAGCTGGGCAGGCCGATGAGCACGTCGCCTTCGGCCATGGCCTCGAGGCGCGGCAGCAGGTCCGCTTCGTCGACCACGCCCACGATGGTGCCGGCCACATCCACCTCGCCCTCGGCGTAGACGCCGGGCATCTCGGCCAGCTCGCCGCCGATGAGGGCCGAGTGGCTCTGCTGGCAGGCGGTGGCCATGCCCTTGACGATCTGCTCGATGACCTCGGGCTCCAGCTGCTGGGCGGCGATGTAGTCGAGGAAGAAGAGGGGCCGGGCGCCCTGCACCAGGATGTCGTTGATGCAGTGGTTCACCAG
>Ga0316605_10000233_pt1 | contig 46944 bp, 65 predicted proteins | sample OWC_soil_day20_n_FD_207666 | JGI IMG/M metagenome (GOLD analysis project Ga0316605, IMG submission 207666) | Wetland soil microbial communities from Old Woman Creek delta, Ohio, United States - OWC_soil_day20_noCT | ecosystem: Environmental > Terrestrial > Soil > Wetlands | place: USA: Ohio...
TGCATGTGTAAAGCATTCCGCCAGCGTTCAATCTGAGCCAGGATCAAACTCTTCAGTTCAATCTTGTTTATTACTCTCTCAAACGAAATCTCCGAGGCTAGCTTTCGCTAGTCTCTTCTTTACTTCGCGTGAGCATTTGGTTTCTCTTTGCTTTTAGATCAGCGTAACACCCACGTAACTTTTACAAGCTACCCTTCGTGTCGAAATCACCTTTCGGTAACCCCAGGTTACCCCTTCGATTTCGAGGTACCCCCACCAACCTACCGCTCACCAAACACCCACACCTATCGGCTGTTTGAACTGTTAAAGAACGTTGCTGCCGTGCAGCGAAGAGCCGGCATTTTACGTAGTTTTTTCGCCGGGTCAATACTTTTTTGAAAATAATTTCATGTGAGGGTAACGCGGGCGAATTTTCGCTTGCCGACTTGCAGGACAATGGTATTTCCGGCAACTAACGCCAGTCCCTTGTCTTCAACGATCGCGCTATTCAAACGCACCCCGCGCTGTTCGATCATACGCATCGCCTCCGAGGTGCTGGCCGTCAGTCCCGCCTGCTTGAGTATCTGCACAATACCTCCGGCGGGAATACTCACCTCCGGAATATCTTCAGGTATCGCCCCACGCTGAAAGCGGGCCTCGAAGTCAGCCAATGCCATCTCGGCATCCTGTCGCGAATGGAAGCGCTCGACAATTTCCTGCGCCAACATCACTTTCACATCGCGCGGATTCCGGCCCGCACCAACGTCCGCCTTAAGTCGGGCTATCTCACTTTCACCACGGAACGACAACAGGTTGTAGTAGCGCCACATCAAGTCATCCGAGACGGACATCAACTTGCCAAAGATTTCCTTCGGGGGTTCGGCGATGCCGACATAATTTCCCAGGGACTTGGACATTTTGTTCACACCGTCCAAGCCCTCCAGCAAGGGCATCATTAGAACGCACTGGGGCGATTGGCCGTAGTGCTTCTGTAATTCGCGGCCTACGAGAAGATTGAACTTCTGGTCGGTCCCGCCGAGTTCCACGTCGGCCTTCATCGCCACCGAATCGTAGCCTTGACATAGGGGGTAGAGAAATTCGTGAATCGCTATCGGCTGGCCATTTGCATAGCGCTTGGAAAAGTCATCGCGCTCAAGCATACGCGCTACCGTATGTAGGGCCGCCAGCTTAATCATCCCGGCGGCGCCAATCGGTTCAAACCAGGTGGAATTAAAGCAGACCTCGGTTTTTTCCGGATCCAGAATCTTGAAGACCTGTTCCCGATAGGTATGGGCGTTGGCCAGAATCTGCTCCCGGGACAAGGGTGGGCGGGTAGCGTTCTTGCCTGTCGGATCCCCAATCATTCCGGTGAAGTCGCCGATCAAGAACATTACGTGGTGCCCCAGCTCCTGAAAATGCCGTAGCTTATTGATGAGCACCGTGTGGCCCAAATGCAAATCGGGAGCAGTGGGATCAAAGCCGGCTTTGACCCTCAGCGGGCGGCCACTCTTTAGTTTCTCAATTAACTCGGCTTCAATTAGAAGTTCGTCAGCGCCTCGCTTGATGAGGGCCAACTGGGATTCGATGTCGATCATCTGCGCACCCGGTTTGACGAAAGGGGGATTTTTGCTACACTCGCCCGACCTTCAAGGCCGGATAAATCCCTGCGTGAACATAGAAAAGAGCCGGATTCTAACGCAACTCCAAACCTATCGTGATGCCAAACCCGGGCCGTTCTGGGCTGCTGTTGGGATTGCAGGCATCTCGATGTTCGGCATGGTGGCGGCATTTGGCACCGCACCGAGTACGCTTGAGTTACAGGGCTTACAGCAAGCGGTGGTCGAGTCCTTGTCCATCCCGCCCCCCAAGTCTGTCGACACCACGGAAGAGAGTTATGTGCGTGAAGAGCGCATTCAAAATGGTGAAACAGTCTCTTCGCTGCTATCCCGTCTCGGTGCGCAAGACCCGGCAGCACTTACATTCTTGCAGACCAATGCTACTGCCCAGCCCATGTTCCGCCAACTCTCCCCCGGCAAAACGGTTACCGCCCGGGTTGGTCCGCAAGGAGAATTGCGCTCGCTAATTTTTCCTTTGAATGGTGGCAAGGATCGGGCGCTCTATGTTGAGCACAACGATTCCGGATTCTCAGCGACGGAGAAGACTCTTAATCTCGAAACCCAAGTACTTCAGAAATCCGCTGAAATTCGTTACTCGCTGTTTGGCGCCACCGATGCGGCCGGTATTCCCGATGCCGTCGCGACGCAGCTCGCTGACATTTTTGGCGGCGATATCGACTTTCATCGCGACCTGCGCAAAGGCGACCGGTTTTCCGTAATTTACGAATCAGTTCACCACTTCGGCAAGTTCGTTCGTACCGGGCCCATCCTCGCTGCGGAGTTCATCAATGCCGGCAGAACCTATCGCGCCGTTTGGTACGAGGGGGAAGAAGGGCAAGGCGGGTATTACACCCCGGAAGGAAAGAACATTCGCAAGGCCTTCTTGCGCTCTCCTCTCGAATTCTCGCGGGTCACTTCCGGATTCACCTCCGCCCGCTTCCATCCCGTACTGCAGAAATGGCGCGCCCACAAAGGGACCGACTATGGCGCCCCCGTCGGCACACGCGTCAAGAGTACCAGCGATGGCGTTGTCGATTTTGTCGGAGTCCAGGGTGGCTATGGAAAGGTGGTAATTCTCCGGCACCAGAGCCGTTACACCACGCTCTATGGCCACCTCTCCGGCTTCGCACAGGGCTTGCACAAAGGCAGCCGTGTTTCTCAGGGTGACGTCATCGGTTATGTAGGCGCTACCGGACTCGCCAGCGGACCACACCTTCATTACGAATTCCGCATCAATGACGTGCACCAGAACCCGCTCGCCATTGCCCTCCCCAGCGCACCACCTCTTGCTGAACAACGAATGCCCAAGTTCCGCGAATACTCGAGCAGCCAGATGGGACGCATCGAGATGATTCACAACAGCAATCTCGCGCTTCTGGACTAATTCTCGGCCAGAAAAGCAAAAGGCGCCGTAGCGCCTTTTCTTGCCTTACTTAGCAGTAAAAACTTTAAGCCGAGAAAGATGATCCGCAACCGCACGTGCTGGTCGCGTTCGGATTCTTGATAACGAACTGGGAGCCTTCGAGGCCTTCGGTGTAATCAATCTCGGCGCCGACCAGATACTGGTAGCTCATGGAGTCGATGAGTAGCGTGACGCCATTCTTTTCCATTTGCGTGTCGTCATCGTTGATGACTTCATCAAAGGTAAAGCCGTACTGAAAACCGGAGCAACCGCCCCCGGTTACAAAAACACGCAGCTTGAGTTCAGGATTACCTTCTTCAAGGATCAAGTCCTTGACCTTATTAGCGGCACTGTCAGTGAAGTTCAAGGGTGCCGGCATCTCTGTGGGTGCGTTCATGGTTATTCTCCTAGGGGTATGGTGGGGTACAGACTATTTTCTATGGCTTGGGGTGGGCGGTCAATTGCTACTGGCGGCCAATTTGAGCTCAACGGCTTTCGCTACGCCCCCCTGATGGACCAGGCGCCCCTGAACCACTGCGCCGAGATGCATTTCAATCGAGTTGTACTGAAGATCGCCGGTCACGCGCGCCTTGGCTTGCAGTTCGAGGAACTCAGAGCAGAATACCGGGCCGATCACCGTGCCGTTAATCACCAGGTGGGAAACGCTGATCTCTCCCTCCACACGGGCGTTCTCAGCCAGTACCAACATGCCCGGCTGATCGCCAACGGAACGAACATTGCCACGAATCTCACCGTCAATCCGCAGCCCGCCGGAAAAGGTGACGTCTCCCTCGATTTTCGTACCGACGCCGATCAGGCTATCAATCCGGTTCTGGGGCTTGCTGCTGTTCTTGAAAAACATGCTTGAATCCTTTCCGATCAAAGATTGACGGCCTGGGAGGCAACAACAGACCCTTCCTGCGTCAGCCTTGCCTCAACCTTCAGCACCCGCGCATCGGCAGGCACCGGAACCACGCCTTCAATACGACGGAAGTGCTTGAAGGAAATGATGAATTTTCCATCTAACTGATTTGAGGCGGGAAGGTTCATCATAACAGCTTTGCCCCCCTGCTGCATCTGCAACTGGAAGCCGAGACGAACTTTGGTCTCTTTCTCCCGTTTCGCTCCCTGGGTCGAAACCAGAAAACGATAGTGCAACTGATGCCCGGTTGGATCAATTTCCGCATGTAGCTGATGGATGTTGATGCCAGACCCTTTCTCTTCCGTCGCGGCAAGGCTTTCAAATACAGCCAGATCTTCCTTTAGCGCCGCATTGGCGGTTTCCAACTGCCGTACCTGTTGGGTCAGTTGTTGAACGGTAGTGCGTTCAATGCTGAGATTGCTCTCGCTAGAGTTGGCGATGGCGCTAGCTTTGGAGAGTTCCTCCTCCAGCACCGCGACGCGCTCTTTGAGCCCGCCCATTTCCTGCTCGGTCATGCTGCGGTCGAAACCGGCAAAACGGCGCCCGAGGTCGTAAATCCACCCGGCAAGCGCAAGAGAAATGGCCAGCAAGACAACAATGGCAGCCCCGCGCCAATACCATGGCACGTGAGTGCGCACCGACATCCGCGGCGCCGAAACGCCGAATCGGGAGCGCAACCGGCGCAGGGTCAGGGCAGCACGGGAATTTGCGAGAGTCCGGCGCATTCATCAAACCCAAACATGATGTTCATGTTTTGCACCGCCTGGCCGGCGGCACCCTTCACCAGATTGTCGATGACCGACAGAACCACCACGGTGTCGCCGCCCTGGGGGCGATGCACCGCGATGCGGCAAACATTCGACGCCCGCACCGAGCGTGTTTCCGGATGCGACTTTGCCGGCAGCACGTCTACAAAAGGCTCATTTGCGTAGCGCTGCTCGAACAGAGCCTGGAAATCGTTCTCGCGGGTAATGCGACCATAGAGCGTGGCATGGATGCCCCGAATCAACGGGGTCAGATGCGGAACAAACGTCAGGCCAACCTCTTTCCCCGCTGCAATACTCAGGCCTTGCTGAATTTCCGGCAAATGACGGTGACCCTGAACGCCATAAGCCTTGAAGTTGTCCGAAGCCTCGGCAAACAGGATGTGGGTTTCTGCTTTGCGGCCTGCGCCGGAAACCCCAGACTTGCAATCGGCAATCAATGAACCGGGATCGACACATCCCGACTCCACCAGAGGCAGAAAACCTAATTGGGCGGCTGTCGGATAGCAGCCGGGATTTGCAACCAACCGGGCATCACGAATATTGGCCCGGTTGACCTCGGGCAAGCCATATACCGCATCGGCGATGAGCAGGGGACACGCATGGGACATGCCATACCACTTTTCCCAAACCGCCACGTCCTTGATGCGAAAATCCGCCGCCAGGTCGATCACCCGAACACCCGCCGCCAAAAGGGCTTCGGCCTGTTGCATGGCAATGCCGTTAGGCGTGGCGAAGAACACCAGATCGCAGGTATCCAACCGGGCAGCATCGGGAGCGACGAAATCCAGACCAACACGTCCGCGCAAATTGGGGAACATGCTCGCCACCGGCGTCCCTGCATCGCCTCGCGACGTTATCGCCTTGAGTTCCACCTCGGGGTGCTGGGCCAGGAGCCGCAACAGTTCGACACCGGTATAACCCGTGCCACCAACAATGCCAACCTTAATCATGAACGTCCTCCGCCATTAGCAGCGCTATGGTAGCGCAGAGGGATGACAAAAAAACAAAGCCGCCCGAAGGCGGCCTTGCAGTTTGATCCGGAAAGATCAGCGCTTGGAGAACTGCTTGCGCCGGCGGGCCTTGTGGAAGCCAACCTTCTTACGTTCAACTTCACGTGCGTCGCGGGTAACGAAACCAGCCTTCGACAGGGAGGGCTTCAGGGTCTCGTCGTATTCGATCAAGGCACGGGTGATGCCGTGACGAACCGCGCCAGCCTGACCAGATTCGCCGCCACCAGTCACATTCACCATGATGTCGAAAGTACCCACATGCTCGGTCAGTTCGAGAGACTGACGCACCACCATGCGGCCGGTTTCGCGGGAAAAGAACTCATCAACCGGCTTGCCGTTGACGACGAACTTGCCGGAACCCTGCTTCATGAACACGCGGGCAACAGCCGTCTTGCGACGACCGGTACCGTAATAATAATTGACGGCCATGATCATTCTTTCCTTAGATTTCCAGCGCCTTCGGCTGCTGGGCGGTATGGGGATGATCCCCGCCGGCGTAGCACTTCATTTTTTTCAGCATGGCGTAGCCAAGGGGACCCTTGGGCAGCATGCCCTTGACAGCCTTCTCGAGGATGCGGCCCGGGAAACGCTGTTGCAGCTTGGTGAAATTGGTTTCGTAGATGCCGCCAGGATAGCCGGAGTGACGGTAGTACATCTTGTCCTGGGCCTTGTTGCCGGTAACGCGCAGCTTCTCGACGTTGACCACCACGATGTAATCGCCGGTATCCACGTGGGGAGTAAATTCAGCCTTGTGCTTGCCGCGCAGGCGATGGGCGATCTCGGCAGCCAGTCGGCCCAGCACCTTGTCCGTCGCATCGACAACGAACCAGTCACGCTTGACCTCGTGTGGCTTGGCGGAAAAGGTTTTCATCGGTATTCCTTTGTTGAGTCGGCGCAATCGGCGGGCCACATTTGGCTGCCTCCGCATTGCGGAAAGCCGCGCATTCTAATCGAAGAATTCCCGGCTTGTCAAAATGAATCTGAAAACCGGGAAAAAGAAAGCGCAACCCGATCGGGGTTGCGCTAAATCCACACCAAAGGAGGAGGGTGGAGGAGACAGGGGTCGAATGCCTGATGCCGCATCCGTTGGAGAAATTATTGCACCGCACTTTGTGCAATGCAAGATTTTTTTGTGCGGCGCACACTCGCATAGAATCCGGACATCAACTCTAGTAGGAGAAGGCAAATGGAATGCACCGTGCGTTGGCATGAAGGAATGAGCTTTGTTGCCGAAACTGGCAGCGGCCACATGGTGGCCATGGATGGCGCCCCGGAGGCGGGAGGCCGCAATCTGGCACCACGACCGCTGGAACTGCTGCTCGCTGGCGCCGGCGGCTGCACCGCCTTTGACGTCATGCTGATCCTGCAAAAGGGGCGTCAGGCCGTGTCGGGCTGCGAGGTCAAACTTTCTGCCGAACGCGCCACCGAAGATCCCAAGGTCTTCACCCGCATTCACTTCCACTATGTGGTCAAGGGCAAAAACCTGAAGCCGGACGCCGTCGATCGTGCGGTCAAACTCTCAGCGGAAAAATACTGCTCCGCCTCCATCATGCTGGGGAAGACGGCCGAAACCAGCCACGACTGGGAAATTGTCGAGGTCTAATCAGACTAGGTAAGCGGTTTTCGTCATCAACTTGGAGCTGAGGCGCATGGCCTGTTTTACCGGGCCAGGCAGTTCGGAGGCCCCAAGTCGAACCGCCGTGTCGGCGTGACGAATCTCATCCACCTTCATTTGTTCGAGGATTTCCCAGGAACGCCTGTCCTGGGCCGGCAACCGCTCCATGTGATCTTCCAGGTGGGACTCGACCTGGCGCTCGGTTTCGGCAAGAAAGCCGAGATTCCAGCGGTCGCCAAACATTCCGGCGATCACCCCCAGGGTTAGCGAACCGGAGTACCAAAGCGGATTCAACAGGCTCTTGCGCCCGCCAAGCTCGGTAATCCGCGTCTCCGTCCAGTTCAGGTGCTCGGTTTCTTCCCAGGCCGCCTGCTCCAGGCTCCGTCGAATCTCCGTATCAAGGGACGTCAACGCCTGGCCCTGATAGAGGGCCTGGGCGCAAATTTCGCCGCAGTGATTGACGCGCATCAGGGCCGCCGCATGCCTGCGTTCGGCGTCGTCAAGCGGCGCCTCCGGCACATCGGCGCCAGGCATGGGCCTACGGGTGGGCGCGGCGGCAAAGACCGTGCGCAGCGCCTTGTCGAATTCAATAATGAGGCGATCAACAATCATTCCGGCCTTCCAGACAGAATCAACAGCGGACGTCAAATGGCGCGGGGGTGTTTGCCAAGCCGCAGCGCCTCGCGGCCTTCCTCATTGGAATAAATTTGCGCCCCAGCCGGACAGAACAAATCACGGGAGAGGGCGGCGTGGTGACGATTCACCGGCTTGTTCTCGATCGGTCGCCATTCGTCCTTGCGCGCCCGGCTCCAGGTGCCTGCCGAAGTTCCAGTGGCATAGAGCTTCAGTTCGCGGGTCTCGCAGCGAATACCTTCGTAGGTCACGTTGGTCGCGCCGCCGGAGGTGCGGATCACCAGCGTGTAGCGCACCACGCCATCCTTTCCCGGCGCAATGGAGGGGCCGTCGATATAAAAATGGTTGCTGGTGCCCGCACTGACGTAAAACTCAAGCAAGTTTTCATCTTTTGGCAGTGACGGCAATGTCGCCGCCTCCTCCTGCCAAGGCCCTGCTTCCTCGACATCATTCAAGGGCGGCGGCCCGCCGAACATGCCACCGCCAAAGCCCGCTGCCCGTGCCGGAAGAGCAAACGCTGCCGTGACAACGACCAGCACCAAGACTCTAACCACCGCCCGCCTCATGCGCTCTCCTCCGCCTTGCCGCCCCACCAGGGCGGCAGCCGATGATTGGGGTGTTGAAACAGCAGACGCGAAAGCTCAGTCAACGCCTGCTCATAGACACCGCGCTTGAACTCAATGACGGCATCCAGAGGCACCCAATAGTCGCTCCAGCGCCAGGCATCGAATTCCGGGTGATTGGACGCGCGCAAACATATGTCCGAGTCCCGCCCGACCAGGCGCAGGAGAAACCATATCTGCTTCTGGCCACGATAGGTATCGCGCCATTCCCGGCGAATCCAGTGCTTGGGAACCTCGTAACGCAACCACTCCCGCGTCCGCCCCATGATGCGGACATGTTCCGGCAACAAACCAACTTCCTCCTGGAGTTCACGGAACATTGCCTGTTCGGGGGTTTCCCCCTTCTTGATGCCCCCTTGCGGGAACTGCCAGGAATGCTCTCGAATACGTTTGCCCCAGAAAACCTCGTTACGGCCGTTGGTGAGGATAATGCCGACGTTCGGGCGAAAACCTTCCCGATCCAGCATGATGAACCTTCCAATATTTGACTGAGTCAAATTCTTCCACATTCGGCAATACATGGAAAGCGCTGCGGCAACGCTAAAATGGCGTCTTTTTCCCGGAAGCCCACGACCATGCGCGCCAGCCAGTTTTTCATCAACACTCTCAAGGAAGCCCCTGCGGACGCTGAAGTGATCTCCCAGCGCCTGATGTTGCGGGCCGGCCTCATCAAGCGCCTGGCAGCTGGCATCTACACCTGGATGCCCATGGGTCTGAGGGTGGTGCGCAAGGTAGAGCGCATCGTGCGCGAGGAAATGGACCGGGCCGGCGCCATGGAACTCTTCATGCCCGCCGTGCAGCCCGCTGAACTGTGGCAAGAGTCCAATCGCTGGGAGAAGTACGGCCCGGAACTGCTGCGCTTCAAGGACCGCCACAGCCGCGACTTCGTCATCGGCCCCACCCACGAGGAGGTCATCACCGACGTGGTACGGCGTGAAATCAAGAGCTACCGCCAGTTGCCGAAGCACTTCTATCAAATCCAGACCAAGTTCCGCGACGAAATCCGCCCCCGCTTCGGCGTCATGCGCGGCCGCGAATTCACCATGAAGGATGGTTACTCCTTCCACGCCTCCTTCGATGACCTGGTGCGCGAATACGGCAACATGTACCAGACCTACAGCCGCATCTTTACCCGCCTCGGCCTGCAATTCCGCGCCGTCGCCGCCGATACCGGCTCGATTGGCGGCACCGGCTCCCATGAATTCCATGTCCTTGCCGAATCCGGCGAGGACGCCATCGCCTATTGCCCCGACTCCGACTACGCCGCCAATATCGAGCTGGCTGAGGCTGTCGCGCCCCAGAATCAACGGGCTACTCCCTCCCTGACCATGGAAAAGCGCGCGACGCCGAATCGCGTCAAGTGCGAAGACGTGGCCGCCTTCCTTGAGTGCCCGCTGGAAAACACCGTCAAGGCGATTGCCGTCATGCATGAAGGCGACGACGAAAGCGCATTCTTCCTGCTGCTCCTGCGCGGCGACCATAACCTCAATGAAATCAAGGCCAGCAAGCTGCCGGGGCTGGCACCCTTCCGCTTCGCCACCGACGAGGAAGTCGTCCAACACCTGGGCTGCCAGCCCGGCTACATCGGCCCGGTGGGAGTGCAGGCCTCGGTGCGCGTCATTGCGGACCGCACCGTAGCGGCCATGAGTAATTTTGTCTGTGGCGCCAACGAGGCGGGGTTCCATCTTACCGGCGTCAATTGGGGCCGCGACCTGCCCGAGCCTTCCCTGGTGGCCGATATCCGCAACGTGGTTGCCGGCGACCCATCGCCCGACGGCAAAGGCAAGCTGGACATCTGCCGCGGCATCGAGGTCGGCCATATTTTTCAGCTTCGCACCACCTATGCTCAAGCCCTGCAATGCAAGTTCCTTGACGAGCAGGGCAAGGAACGCGTCATGGAAATGGGCTGTTACGGCATCGGTATCACCCGCATCGTCGGCTCGGCCATTGAACAGGGCAACGACGAGCGCGGCATTGTCTTCCCCACCGCGATTGCACCTTTTGAACTCGTCATCGCCCCCATGGGCTGGAAAAAGTCCGCCGAAGTGCGTGAGGCAGCCGAGAAACTCTACGCTGAGTTGAAAACGGCAGGCGTCGATGTGATTCTCGATGACCGCGACGAGCGTCCCGGTTCCATGTTCGCCGACTGGGAGTTGATCGGTGTTCCGCACCGGATCGTCATCGGCGACCGGGGTCTCAAGGAAGGACTTGCCGAATATCAGGGGCGCCGTGACGCCGAGGCGACCAAACTGCCGCTGGCAGAAATCGTCGAGTTCGCTCGCGGTCGCCTATGCGCCTGACGCGATTTGCGGCAGTTTGGTTGATCTGCGCCACCGCGCCGGGATGGGCACTGGCGGGAGCGCAGCAGTACGAACCCCTCGCCGCCAGCGTCCAGGCCGCCCTCCACGCTGCCGTCTCGGACATGGCGGCGCCGGAGCCACAGTTCCGCAGCGTGGAAGAAAAAATCGACTGGCTGACGGAAATGTCCCAACGCCTTACCAAGCGCATGCCGGACCGCAAGGGGCGCATCGAGTTTCTCAAGACCGTGCGCTACGAAGCCCAGCGGGCCGGACTCGATCCACAACTGGTTCTCGGCCTGATCCAGGTGGAAAGCGGCTTCCATAAATATGCTGTTTCCAGCGCCGGCGCACGGGGCTACATGCAGGTGATGCCGTTCTGGGTCAAGCTGATCGGCAGCAAAGACCAGAATCTGTTCCACATGCGCGTAAATCTGCGCTTTGGCTGCACCATCCTGCGTCACTACCTGGATATCGAGAAGGGCGATCTCTACCGGGCTCTGGGGCGTTACAACGGCAGCCTTGGCCGGCCCGAATACCCCAACATCGTCCGTGCCGCCTGGGAAAAACACTGGGCCTGGCCGGCCGCCCGTGTCACCACCGCGAGTCGCTGAGCCCGCCCCGGCTTAACGCATGCCGGGCAGCATGCCCTTCATGCCGCGCATCATCTTTGCCATACCGCCCTTGGAGAACTGCTTCATCATCTTCTGCGTCTGCTCGAACTGGTTCAGGAGCCGATTAACCTCCTGCACCTGAACCCCGGCGCCGGTAGCGATACGACGCTTGCGCGATGCCTTGATAAGCTCTGGCCTGGTACGCTCCAGGGGAGTCATCGAGTTGATGATGCCCTCAATGCGGCCCACCGTCTTTTCTTCCATGGCACCGCCTGCCTGCTGGGCGAGGGCACCAAATTGTGCTGGCAGCTTGTCCATGAGGCCTGCGATGCCTCCCATCTTGCGCATCTGGCCAATCTGATCCTTGAAGTCGTTGAGATCGAAGCCCTTGCCGGACTTCATCTTCTGCACAAACTCCTTGGCCTTGTCCTGGTCGACGCCGCGCTGGGCCTCTTCCACCAAACCAAGGATGTCGCCCATGCCAAGAATGCGCGAGGCCATGCGCTCGGGATGGAATTCCTCCAGGCCACCGAGCTTTTCGCCCACGCCGGCAAACTTCAGCGGCTTGCCCGTCACATGGCGCACCGAGAGGGCCGCGCCGCCACGGGCATCGCCGTCGAGCTTGGTTAGAACAATACCCGTCAGGGGCAAGGCCTCATTGAAAGCCTTGGCGGTATTGACGGCATCCTGACCCAGCATGGCGTCAACCACGAACAAGGTTTCGATAGGATTGAGCTGGGCATGCAGCTCGCGGATTTCGGCCATCATGGCCTCGTCAATCGCCAAACGGCCGGCGGTATCGACGAAAAGTACGTCGTGATGATGTTTACGGGCGAAATCCAACGCTGCCGCAGCGATATCGGCGGGCTTCTCACCTGCGGCGGAGGGGAAGAAGTCGATTCCCGCCTGCCCGGCCACCGTCTTTAACTGTTCAATAGCGGCGGGGCGATAGACGTCGCAGGAAACTACCAGCACTTTCTTCTTCTGGCGCTCCTTGAGCCACTTGCCAAGCTTTCCCGTGGTCGTGGTTTTTCCGGCGCCCTGGAGGCCTGCCATCAGAATGATCGCCGGCGGCGTCGTGGCGAGATTGAGACCAACGGCCTCGCCGCCCATGATCTCCGTGAGCTCTCGATGCACCACGCCGACCAAGGCCTGGCCCGGCGTCAGAGAGCCAACAACTTCCTGGCCTACCGCCTTCTCTTTGACCTTGGCGATGAAATCCTTGACTACGGGCAAGGCAACGTCGGCTTCCAGTAGCGCCATGCGCACTTCCCGCAACATCTCCTGGATGTTTTCGTCAGTCAGGCGGGCCTGGCCCCGCAGGTTTTTTACAACCTTGGCCAGCCGTTGAGTCAAGTTATCGAGCATGGGGAGTCAATGAATTCGAGATGGATGCGGTAGACTTACCGAATGCCCCTGATTTTACTGCATCTCATTGCTGCTGCCCTTTACGCGGGGCTGGCCCTGCGCTTCTGGCGCACCCGCTGGCGCGGCCCCGCCCTGGAGCGGCCAAATCATGGCCTCCTGCCCTGGGAAAGGGCCTCCTTGCTGCTGGTGCTGCTGCTCCACGGCACCCTGCTGATTGATGAAATCTTTCCCGCCGACGCCATGCGTTTCGGCTTTTCCGCTGCCGCGTCGATGATCCTCTGGCTGGCCATCGCCCTGTATTGGATCGAGAGCTTCTATGCCCGCATGGACGGACTACAAATGCTCGGCCTGCCGCTGGCGGCGGTTTGCGTGTTGCTGCCTGCCGTGTTTCCAGGAACTCATATCCTCGTTCACGCCGACTCTTCCATCTTTCGCGCCCACTTTCTGGTGGCCATGCTGGCCTATAGCCTGTTCACCCTGGCGGCCCTCCACGCCATCCTGATGGCGGTGGCGGAGAAGCGCCTCCACCGCGGCCGGCTCACCCCGTTTCTTGCCGGTTTGCCGCCTCTGATGACCATGGAGGCCTTGCTGTTTCGGCTGATCCACATCGCCTTTGCCCTTCTTACCCTGACCCTGGCATCCGGCATTCTTTTCTCGGAAGCCCTGTTCGGCAAAGCCTTGGCCTTTAACCACAAGACGGTTTTCGCGATTATTTCCTGGATCATCTTTGCCCACCTGCTCGCCGGCCGGCATTTTCGCGGCTGGCGTGGCCGCACGGCCTTGCGCTGGACCCTTGCGGGCTTTGCCGCCCTGGTGCTGGCCTACGTGGGCAGTCGCTTCGTGCTGGAAGTGATTCTTGGTCGCGCCGCGTAAGGGGCGGCGTCCTTAGCTAGCCTCCATGGACGAAATACCCCTACCGTTCCAGCTATTGCTGCTGGGCTGCCTGCTGGTTTGCTCGGGATTTTTCTCCATGGCAGAAACCGCCATGATGGCCAGCAATCGCCATCGCTTGCGACACCTTGCGCAACAGGGTAACCGGGGCGCCCGCCTGGCCCTGGCCCTGTTTAGCACCACCGACAAGCTGCTCGGCGTCATCCTCCTCGGCAATACCTTAATCAATGCGGCGGCGGCCATGCTCACCGGCTACATCGCCCTGGCCGTGTTCAGCGCCGAAAAATGGGCGCTAGAAGCAGGGACTCTGGCAATCACCTTCTGCCTGCTGGTGTTTTCAGAAATCACACCCAAGGTGATCGGAGCGACCTATCCGGACTGGATCACGCCGCGCATCAGCTACGTGCTCACCCCCCTGCTACGCATCGCCTATCCGGTGATCTGGTTTGTCAATCTGTTCGTGGTCGCCCTGCTCAAAATACTGCACCTCACCCCCAAGGCGGGCCATGAATCGCCCAAACTGTCGCCAGAAGAACTGCGTTCGATAGTGCTCGAGTCGTCCCACTTTATTCCGACCCAGAACCAGGCCATTCTGCTCAACCTGTTTGATCTGGCAAAAGTAACTATTGAGGACATCATGACGCCACGGGCGGAGATTGAGGCGATCAATCTCGACGCCCCCATTGAGGAAATCCATGCCCAGCTTGCCACCAGCTATCACACCCGTGTACCGGTGTATTCCGGCGACCCGGGCAACGTGGTGGGAATACTGCACCAGCGCCGCCTGCTGGCCGCCCTAGTGGCAGGAAATCTCGATCATGACGAATTCAAGGAAAATCTCGGCAAGCCCTACTTCCTCCCTGCTGCGACCCCGGTTTACGATCAATTGCGCTTTTTCCAGGAAAACCGGCAACGCTTCGGGCTCGTCGTCGATGAATACGGCGAGCTGCTGGGCCTGGTGACGCTGGAAGACATCATCGAGGAAATGATTGGCAAGTTCACCACCACGGTGCCCGAAGCCAATATTGATCTGGCCTGGGATGAAGCAGGAAGCGTCACGCTGGACGGGGGGCGCTCTCTGCGGCAAATCAATCGCAGCCTTGGGCTCAATCTGCCGCTGGACGGCCCTAAAACCCTGAACGGCCTCGTGCTTGAGCACTTTGAGGACATTCCGGAGTCCGGAATCAGCCTACAGATTGCGGGCGTCCGCATGGAAATCCTTCAAGTGGAAGACCGTCGGGTCAAGCGCATTCGGCTGTTCCATCCCGGCCAAGATGGCATCCCTGACCAGACATAGCGGCTGCTATTCTTTACAAATGCTCTGGGGATAGGCATCATCGCCCGGGTATATAAGGGGAAATAACAGAACTCTTCCATGGCGACGGCACTTCAAACATCGTTGAGCGGCTTGGCTCGCGCCCTGGTTCAGCAAGGTCGCCTCAAAGAACTGGAGGCGGAATCCTTTGCCAGCCAGGGCGGAAAAAGCGGCGGCTTCGTCGGCGAGCTGATTGCCAGCGGACGCATGGGCGCCAGGGAAGTTTCCAGTTTCGCCTCGGAAACCTTTGGCTACCCTTCGCTTGATCTGGGCGCATTTGATGCAGAAATGCTGGCGAAGGAGGCTATCGACCGCAAGCTGATGCAGAACCATCAGGTGGTGGCCCTGACCCGCCGTGGCAACCGCATTGCCGTTGCCCTCGCCGATCCCACCAATCTACGGGCACTGGATGAAATCCGCTTCCAGACCGGGCTGGCTGTGGACCCGGTGGTGGTCGAGAACGACAAACTCGCCGTACTGGTGGCCAAACTGGTGGAGACACCAGAAACGTCTCTACAGAACTTCACCGACGAGGACATCAACCTCGACTTTGAGGATGAAGGTGCTATCGAAGCCGCCAACGAGGCGGCGGCAGTGGAAGTGGATGATGCCCCGGTGGTGCGCTTCATCCAGAAAATCCTGCACGACGCTATTACCGAAGGCGCATCGGACATTCACTTCGAACCATACGAAAAGTATTACCGCATCCGCTATCGCACCGACGGCATCCTGCGCGAGGTGGCGCAACCTCCCTTGGTCATCAAGGAAAAGATTGCATCGCGCATCAAAGTCATTTCCCGCCTCGACATCTCGGAAAAACGCGTCCCCCAGGATGGGCGCATGAAGCTGGTGCTTTCCAAGACCAAGGCCATCGACTTTCGCGTCAGTACCCTGCCCTGTCTCCATGGCGAAAAAATCGTCATGCGGATTCTCGATCCCTCCTCAGCCATGCTCGGCGTCGATGCCCTGGGCTACGAGCCGGAGCAAAAGGCAGCCCTGATTGCCGCCGTAGAGCGTCCTTACGGCATGGTACTGGTCACTGGGCCAACGGGCAGCGGCAAGACCGTTTCCCTCTATACCTGCCTGAACCTGCTGAACAAACCCGGCATCAATATCTCCACAGCCGAAGACCCGGCGGAAATCAATCTGCCCGGCATCAATCAGGTCAATGTCAATGACAAGGCCGGCCTGACCTTCTCTGCCGCCCTCAAGTCCTTTCTGCGCCAGGACCCCGACATCATCATGGTGGGGGAAATTCGGGATATTGAAACGGCAGAAATTTCCATCAAGGCCGCCCAAACCGGTCACTTGGTGTTATCGACACTGCACACCAACGACGCACCGACCACCCTGTCGCGCATGATGAACATGGGCATCGCCCCGTTCAATATTGCGACCAGCGTGATCCTCATCACCGCCCAACGGCTGGCCAGACGGCTCTGTAGCTGTAAAAAGCCGGTTACTATTCCCACCGAAGCGCTGCTACATGCCGGTTACACCGAAGAAGACCTGGTCAATCTCCAGCTTTTCGGCCCCAATGGCTGTGAGCGCTGCAAAGGAAGTGGTTACAAGGGCCGGGTTGGCATCTATCAAGTGATGCCGATTTCCGAGGAAATCAGTCGCATCATCATGACCGGCGGCAACGCCATAGATATTGCCGACCAGGCGCGGCGGGACGGCGTTAAGGATTTGCGGCAGTCCGGACTATTGAAAGCCAAGCAGGGCGTCACCTCCCTGGAAGAAGTCTTGGCGACCACCAACGAATAAGGTATTCGGGAAGGCATAGGGAGCAAACAGATGGCCACGGCAGCGAAGCCCGATAGAAAGAGTAGTGGCAACAAGGAAATTAACTTCGTTTACGAAGGCAAGGACAAGTCAGGGAAAATTATTCGTGGCGAAATGCGCACGACAGATGAAACCGTGGTGCGAGCTACCCTGCGGCGCCAGGGCATCATGGTCAGCAAGATCAAGAAGCAGAAGATGGGCGGAGGGGGGAGAGTAACCGAAAAAGACATTACCCTCTTCGCGCGCCAACTAGCAACCATGATGAAAGCGGGCGTCCCACTACTTCAGGCCTTTGATATCGTGGGGAAAGGGGCAAGCAATGCTGCTGTCAGCAAATTGCTGATGGAAATCAAGACCGAGGTGGAAACAGGGTCCAGTCTCAATCAAGCTTTTCGCAAGTACCCACTCTATTTTGACCCTCTCTTCTGCAACTTGGTCCAAGCTGGAGAGCAAGCCGGTATTTTAGAGGCGCTGCTTGACCGGCTGGCAACCTACAAGGAGAAAACGCTCGCCATCAAGTCCAAGATCAAGGGTGCTTTGTTTTATCCGGTATCCATTCTCATCGTTGCGTTCATAATTACTGCCGTTATCATGATCTGGGTGGTGCCCGCATTCAAAGACGTGTTCAAGACATTCGGCGCTGACCTGCCCATGCCGACCCAGGTCGTAATTGCCATTTCGGACTTCTTTGTCGCCAATTGGTATCTGATCTTTGGCGGATTGTTTGGTGCAATTTATGGTATTTTCGAACTCTACAAACGCTCTACTCCGATGCAGATTGCGGTCGATAAGCTGTCGCTAAAGATTCCGGTTTTTGGCGACGTCATTCGCAAAGGTACCATCGCTCGCTGGACACGCACCCTGTCCACCATGTTTGCCGCAGGCGTTCCGCTAGTTGAGGCGCTAGATTCAGTGGGGGGCGCATCGGGCAACTATATTTACCTTATGGCTACCAAGAGCATTCAGAGTGAGGTTAGTACAGGTAGCAGCCTGACCGTCGCCATGCAGAATGCCAATGTATTCCCCAGCATGGTTATTCAGATGGTTTCGATCGGCGAAGAGTCTGGGCAACTTGATGGCATGCTGGGGAAAGTTGCAGACTTCTTTGAAGCCGAGGTAGATGATGCGGTGGCGGCGCTGTCCAGCCTCATGGAGCCCATGATCATGGTCTTTCTAGGCGGCCTGATCGGCGGTTTGGTAGTTGCCATGTATCTGCCGATCTTCAAGCTTGGCTCCGTCGTCTGACTACTTGGCAAACTAATAATGTTCGCCTCTCCTGGTGATTCATTCTGGATCCTTGCTGCCCTCATCTTTGGCCTGATGATCGGCAGCTTTCTCAATGTCGTAATTCATCGCTTTCCCATCATGATGGAGCGGGATTGGCTGGAACAATGCGCCGAGTTGCACAACGAGGAGGCTCCGGTTTTCGAAAGATTGTCTTTGGCTCATCCTCGCTCCCGTTGTCCCCATTGCGGCCATGAGATATCGGCTCTGGAGAACATTCCACTACTAAGTTACCTGCTTCTACGCGGTCGTTGTAAAGGCTGTAAGGCAGCCATCAGTTGGAGGTACCCTGTCGTTGAAGCCTTTACCGGCCTGTGTTTTGCGTTTGTCGTCTGGCAATTTGGATCTACGCTTGCTACGGTCGGAGCAATGGTCTTTGTCGCCGCCGCCATCGCCCTCACCGGCATCGACGTCGACAAGCAATTGTTGCCCGACGACATTACCCTGCCCTTGCTCTGGGCTGGCCTGCTGTTTAATACCTTCAACACCTACATCGACCTCAAAAGCGCCGTCCTTGGTGCGATCGGTGGTTATCTGGTGCTCTGGTCGGTGTATTGGATGTTCAAGCTGTTCACCGGCAAGGAAGGCATGGGTTATGGCGACTTCAAGCTGCTAGCCGCCATCGGCGCCTGGCTGGGCTGGCAGATGCTGCCCCTGACCATCCTGCTCTCGTCCTTCGTCGGCGCCGTGGTAGGCATAGGCCTTATCGTTCTCGCCCGACGCGGCCGCGACATTCCCATCCCCTTTGGCCCTTATTTGGCTGCGGCGGGAGTGATCGCCCTGTTCTGGGGCAAACCCCTGACCCGGACCTGGCTGCACTTGATGGTGTAGCGTGGCTTGAAAGCGCCCCGGGCGACCTCATCTACGAGGTGAATTCGGAAGTAAGAATTCCTTTGTCCATAGATGGTTACGCTATAATCCTTGGTTTTTCGCGGAGGCTCCCATGCCCATTTACGCTTATCGTTGCGGCGCCTGCGGCTTCGAGCAGGATGTGCTGCAAAAAATGTCCGATGCTCCTCTGACGGCCTGCCCTGAATGCAAGGCCGAGAGCTTCAGCAAACAATTGACGGCCCCGGGCTTCCAGCTCAAGGGCAGTGGCTGGTATGCCACCGATTTCAAGGGTGGCGCCACCGCCAAGCCCGCCGAGCCGCCGCCTTGCCAGGGTGGCACCGGTAGTTGCGCCTGCGCCGCACCGACCACGACGTCCTGACCTCGTTGAAAAAATACTTCATCACCGGGTTGCTGATCTGGGTGCCCCTGGCGATCACGGCCTGGGTACTGTCGTTGATCGTCCGCACCATGGATCAGTCCCTGTTGTTCCTGCCCGATTCGATTCATCCCGAGAAGGTGCTGGGCATCTATATTCCCGGCATTGGCGCGGTCATGACCCTGCTGGTGGTCTTTCTTACCGGCCTCGTGGCGGCCAACATTGTTGGTCAGCGCCTGGTGCGGTTCTGGGAAGGCGTTCTCGCCCGCATCCCCGTCGTCAAGTCGATCTACTACAGCGTCAAGCAGGTCAGCGACACCCTGTTCTCGGGCTCTGGAGAATCCTTCCGCAAGGTTCTGCTGGTGCGCTACCCGCACCCGCAAGCCTGGTCCCTCGCCTTCCAGACCAACTCGCCGGTGGGCGAAGTCGCCTACAGTGTTGATGGTGACCACGTCGGGGTTTTCATCCCGACTACACCCAGTCCGGTTAACGGTTTTTTCTTCTTCGTCGCGAAGAAGGACACCATCGAACTCGACATGAGCGTCGATGACGCTCTGAAGTACATCGTGTCCATGGGAGTCGTAGCGCCACCGGTGCGCAGCGGCAACCTGATCGGGCGTCCCCAAAACGAATAACGCCCCGCCGGGGCATCCACACGAAGACCATCATGCGCACTCACTATTGCGGCCAACTCAATGCCGGCCTCACCGACCAGATCGTCACTCTTTGCGGCTGGGCCCACCGTCGTCGCGACCACGGCGGCGTCATCTTCATTGACCTGCGCGATCGGGAAGGCCTGGCCCAGATCGTTTGCGACCCGGATCGCCCCGACATGTTCGGCATCGCCGAATCGGTGCGCAACGAGTTCGTACTCAAGGTCACGGGCAAGGTACGTCGTCGCCCCGAAGGCACCACCAATGCCAATCTGGCCTCGGGCGAAATTGAAATCCTCTGCCACGAGCTTGAAGTGTTGAATGCTGCCGTCACGCCGCCATTCCAGCTCGACGACGAGAACCTGTCCGAGAACGTGCGTCTGGTCAATCGCGTCATCGACCTGCGCCGGCCGCAGATGCAGAAGAACATGATGCTGCGTTACAAGACCGCCATGTCCTTCCGCCGCTTCCTCGACGCCAACGGCTTCATCGACATCGAAACACCGATGCTGACCAAGAGCACCCCCGAAGGCGCTCGCGACTATCTGGTGCCCTCCCGCGTCCACCCGGGCCAGTTCTTCGCCCTGCCGCAATCGCCGCAGCTGTTCAAGCAGTTGCTGATGGTGGCCGGCTTCGACCGCTACTACCAAATCACCAAGTGCTTCCGCGACGAAGATCTGCGCGCCGACCGTCAGCCCGAATTCACCCAGGTCGATATCGAAACCTCCTTCCTCACCGAAGACCAGATCACGGCGATGATGGAAGAGATGATCCGCACCGTGTTCAAGGAAGCCCTTGATACCGAGTTGCCCAAGCCCTTCCCGCGCATGACCTACGCCGAAGCAATGGGCCGCTTCGGCTCCGACAAGCCGGACCTGCGCGTAACGCTCGAACTTACTGAAATCACCGATGCCCTCACCGACGTCGCCTTCAAGGTGTTCAGCGGACCCGCCACCTCCGGCGGCCGCGTCGCCGCCCTGCGCATCCCCGGCGGCGCAACCCTGTCGCGTGGCGAAATCGACGCCTACACCGAGTTCGTCAAGATCTACGGCGCCAAGGGCCTCGCCTACATCAAGGTCAATGACGCCTCCAAGCTCAATGAAGAAGGCCTCCAGTCGCCCATCGTCAAGAACCTCCACGCCCAGGCCCTGAAGGCCATCATGGAGCGCACCGGCGCCCAGTCTGGCGACCTGATCTTCTTCGGCGCCGACAAGACCAAGATTGTGAATGACGCCCTCGGCGCCCTGCGCAGCAAGATCGGTCACGAGAAGGGCTACGTCAACGGCAAGGCCTGGGAACCGCTCTGGGTTGTCGATTTCCCGATGTTCGAGTACGACGACGAAGACAAGCGCTGGACCGCCTGCCACCATCCCTTCACCTCGCCCAAGGACGGCCATGAGGAATACCTCAAGACCGATCCGGGCAAGTGCCTGGCCAAGGCCTACGACCTCGCCCTCAACGGCTGGGAAATCGGCGGCGGCTCGGTGCGTATCCACAAGGCTGACGTGCAGGCCAAGGTGTTCGACGCCCTCGGCATCAACGAGGAAGAGCAGCGCCTCAAGTTCGGCTTCCTGCTCGACGCCCTGCGCTACGGCGCCCCGCCCCACGGCGGTCTGGCGTTCGGCCTCGACCGCATCGTCACCATGATGACCGGCGCGGAGTCGATCCGTGACGTCATCGCCTTCCCCAAGACCCAGCGCGCCCAGTGCCTGCTCACCGACGCTCCCTCCAGCGTCGATGAAAAGCAACTGCGCGAACTGCACATCCGCCTGCGGCAAAAGGTAGAAACCCAGGTCGAGGTCGGCAAGGGTTGATGGCCCGGATGTCCTGGTTCCGGCCGATCCAGTTCGTCCTAGCCCTGCTGCTGACCAGCCTGTTGGGGCTGGCCAGCGCCACACCGGGCAACGAGATTGGCCACGCCGACCTGCCGCCTCAGGCGCGTGAAACCCTGCGCCTGATCGAGCAGGGCGGCCCCTTTCCCTACTCTCGCGACGGCATTACCTTTGGCAATTACGAGAAGCGCCTGCCTTTGAAGACGCACGGCTATTACCGGGAATACACTGTCCCGACGCCTGGCCAGCGCAATCGCGGCGCCCGCCGCATCATTGCCGGCAAGAGCGGCGAACGCTATTACACCGCCGACCACTATCGGACATTCCAGCGGATCAGGGACTAGGGCCATGAGCGACCAAGACCAACTCCAGGCCGTGCTGGCCGGTATCGACAAGGCCGGCGTCTACCACCTGCCCCATATCGACACGGCGCCGCTGTTCGCCGCTGCCGAAGCGAATGGATTTCCGGTATTTCGCATTGACCTGGCGGGCTGCGGCGACAAGGAACAAATGCTGGCGGCGATCGGCAAGGCCATGGATTTCCCGGACTGGTTCGGCCACAACTTCGACGCCCTCGCAGACTGCCTGCTGGACATGAGCTGGCATCCGGCCGAGGGCTATCTGGTGCTGCTGGAGCATTGCGACGGCATACACGGCCTCGCCGAGGACGAGTTCGTCACCACCCTCAACGTGTTCGAGAATGCCGCCGACGAATGGCGCGAACAGGGTGTCGCCCTCTGGTGCTTCGTGGACATGCAGGCCGACGGCATCAACTGGCTGCCGGACGTGTAACGCTCAGAGACGCGAATACCACCCACCGATGTTGTCCTTCAAGCGGCCGGTTTCAGTATTGGTGGTGATCCACACCCCGGCCCTGGACGTACTCCTGCTGAACCGCGCCAGCCACCCCGGCTACTGGCAGTCGGTCACCGGCAGTCAGGAAGAGAATGAAACCCTGATCGAGACCGCGCGCCGTGAAGTGGCGGAAGAAACCGGCATTGCCGCCGGCCCCCAAGACATCCGTGACTGGCGGCTCTCAAACCGCTTCGAGATTTTTCCCGAATGGCGCGCCCGCTACGGCCCCGGCGTGACTCACAACACCGAGCATGTCTTCAGCCTTTGTGTGCCGGAGCCCTGTCCGGTCCGCTTGGCCCCCGACGAGCATCTTGCCGCCCGCTGGCTACCCTGGCGTGACGCGGCTGCCGCCTGTTTTTCCTGGAGCAACCGCGACGCGATTCTGATGCTGGCCCTGTCAGCCGCCCAAGGCGCATGAAACGCCGCTGCCCTTGCCACCGCTGACGGCAATGCGTTCCAGGGAAGCCAGCACGTCCATACTCGCGCTTTCCAGGTCATTCACAGCCTTGAAGCCCTCACCGTAACGGCCCTCACGGAACAAGCGCACGGCGGCGTGGCCGGCATCGTGGAAACGCTTGTGGGGCGCTTCCATTTCGCGGTATCCCTCCAGTTGCGAATAGCAGGCCTTGCCTTCGCCTTCGTAGTACCACTTGCCGAGCCGGCATTGGTAGGAATCAGCGAAGTCCTGCATACCCTTGTCCGAGAGACACATGAACACCTTGTAGATCTCGAACTTGAACACCAGATGGTCGATCTTCGCCACCTCGATGAAGCTGCGCAGGGCCGACGCGGCGATGGTGCCTTCCATGGAGCGGGACAGGTTCAGCAGCTTGTGCATGCCCGTGGTGGCCTCGTCTCCATCGCGACTGAAATCCTGCGTCTTGTGGGTCCACTCCTCCATCTGATTCTTGGTCACCTGGGTTTCCTGCTGAATACTGGAAACCAGGGTCGAAATCTCGCTGGTGGCGTTGGTGGTGCGTTCAGCCAACTTGCGCACTTCGTCGGCAACGACGGCAAAGCCCCGCCCCTGCTCGCCAGCCCGGGCCGCCTCGATGGCGGCATTGAGGGCCAGCAGATTGGTCTGGTCGGCGATTTCCTTGATGAGCTGCACGATGCCACCAATCTGGCTCGCGCGCTGACTCAGAACTTCCACCTTACCGGCCATGTCGCTGGTGTCCGCCGACATGGTTTTCATGTTGCCGGCAATGGTCTCAATCGCATTCTGGTTGGCTTGGGAAACCTCGGACGCCTCGGCGGCGTTGCCCTTTTCCACCTTCATGGCGCCGGCAATGGCCAGCTGGGAACGCTGGATTTCCAGCAGGGAGGTAGCGAACGACTGCATCGTCTGGTAGATGCGGGAGCACTTTTCCAGCTCTTCCTGCATCGCGGCGGTGTTATTGCGGGCGTTCTCGGCCTCATCCCGGGCCACGGCCAACTCGCGTTCCAGCTCACTGACGCGGCGGCTCTCTTGAATCAATTGTTGTTCGAGTTCACGGGCTCTGGCCCGGCTTGCACCACCAAACATGGAATCTCCTCTCTGCGGGCTGCTGCCAATCCCAGGGCAGCCTATTGTTATAAATAAGCGGCGCCAAGGCCGCGCCCCATCTTGGGGCTCGGGGATTCTAACTCATACGATGGGAATATTACTAAGGGATTACAGCAGAGCCGAGGCGACACCCCCTGGGCATGGACCGGAAGCTTGCACCTGCCTTACAGAAGGGCGCCATCCGTCCCCGACTTTTCCTGCGCCAGAGCCTGACGCAGGCAATCAGGACACATGCAACTCGCCCCTGCCGGTCGCGGCCCAGCCAGTGGCGGCAAGCCCATGCACCAGCAGGTTTTTTCACCGTTCTCGGCGCCGCAACTAAACGGCTTGCCACACTGCTGGCAGGCACTCTGGGTTTGCATAGCTTGAATCATAAATATTCCTGATTCGCAATGAACGTCAGCCAAGCGAATTGACCGCAGGGGCTGAGGTGAGGAGCAGACTGCGGCGGTCAAAAGATGCTGATGCATTGCGCGCAGATCGAAACGTCGGTTGAAGCGATAGCAGGACGCGGCCAAGTAACGAGCCGCATGAGGGGGTCCCACGCCGCGTCGGGGGGGTGTCAGAATTTCTGTGTGTGAGGCGTGAAGAGACTTTTCCACGGTGACGGCAGCCGAAAGTCCCTCTAGACCGTAGGCGGACGGCGCGGTGGGAAAGTCGGTGGTCATTCTATCCTCACGCTGCCTCGAAGCGTTCGGCGTAGAGGATGGCAAACTGGTTCATGGCTTCCTTCCAGTCTTTGGCAGCCCGCCCCCAATCGGCAGTGATGTTGCGCAAGGCCAGCCAGATCTGCTTACTGGCGGCATCGTCGCTGGGGAAATGGCCCCGTGTCTTGATGATCTTACGTAGCCGGGCGTTGATGCTCTCGATGGCATTGGTCGTGTAAATCACCCGCCGAATCGCGGGCGGGAAGGCAAAGAAGGGAATGACCCGGTCCCAGGCGCGCCGCCAGGCAGCGACCACGGTGGGGAATTTCTGCCCCCAAGGCCCCAGCGCAAAGGCCTCCAGTTCGGCCAAGGCCGCCTCGGCACTCGGCGCGGTGTAGATCGGCTTGATCGCCGCCGCCAGCGCCTTGCGATCCTTCCAACTGGCGTAGTCCAGGCTGTTGCGGATCAGATGCACGATGCAGGTCTGTAGCGTGGTGGCCGGAAACACCGCCGCCAACGCTTCAGGCATGCCCTTCAGGCCGTCGGTGACGGCAATCAGGATGTCGGCCACACCCCGGGTCTTGAGGTCGTTGAAGACCTTCATCCAGAACTTGGCTCCCTCGGTCCCTTCGATCCACAGGCCCAGGATGTCGCGCGAATCCCACCACGCAGCCATCGCGTCGTCCAACGCCCTTTCGACCGACACCAGTACAAAAATCGCAACGTAGTCGAGCGCTTCTTCTGTCGTATCAAGCAATTCCACCGCATCGCCACTCGCTATGACAAGCTCGCCGAACGCTTCGCCTCCTTTGTCGCCCTCACCGCCTCCGTCATTTGGCTCGCTTGATTGTCAACACACCCTAGTCCGCCCGGGTCTCACGCCTTGAGCAATTCCTCCCGCCCCTCCATCCAGCGGGCGAGGTGGGCATCGGCCACAGCGGGGGCGTCGCGGAGAAGTTCTTCGGCGGCGGCATGGGCTTGGTCTACCAGCACACCATCTTCCAGGTCGGCGAAGCGCAGCAGGGGCATGCCGCTTTGGCGGCTGCCGATGAATTCGCCGGGGCCGCGTAGGTGCAGGTCCTGGCGGGCGATCTCGAAGCCGTCGGCGTTTTCATAGATGATTTTCAGCCGCGCCCGCGCCGTCTCCGACAGGGGCTGGGCGTAGAGCAGGATGCAGGCGGAGTCATGGGCGCCGCGGCCGACGCGGCCGCGCAGTTGGTGCAACTGGGAGAGGCCGAAGCGCTCGGCGTGTTCGATCACCATCAGGCTGGCGTTGGGCACGTCGACGCCGACTTCGATCACGGTGGTGGCGACCAGCACTTGAATCTGGTTGGCGACGAAGGCGGCCATCACGGCGGCTTTCTCGGCGGGCTTGAGGCGGCCATGGACGAGGCCGACTTTTAGGTCCGGCAGTTCGGCGCTGAGGTTGGCGTAGGTTTCTTCGGCGGTCTTGAGTTGCAGGGTTTCGGATTCCTCGATCAGCGGGCAGACCCAATACACCTGCCGACCGGCGTGGCAGGCGTCGCGCACCCGGCCGGTAACCTGATCGCGGCGGCCTTCAGCGACGAGCTTGGTCACCACCGGCGTTCGCCCCGGCGGCAGTTCGTCGATCACCGAGACATCGAGGTCGGCGTACACGCCCATGGCGAGGGTGCGCGGAATCGGCGTGGCGGACATGGTGAGTTGATGCGGTGAGTTGCCTTTATGTTTTAGCGCTAGGCGCTGGCGCACGCCGAAGCGGTGCTGCTCATCCACAATCGCCAGGGCCAGGTCGGGGAAATCGACCCCGTCTTCGATTACGGCGTGAGTGCCTACTACCATCCGGGCGCGGCCACTGGAGACGGCTTCGACCATGGCGGCGCGCTCTTTCTTCTTCTGGCTGCCGGAGAGCCAGGCGACTTCGAGGCCGAGGGGTTCGAGCCAGGCGACGAGCTTGCGGTAGTGCTGCTCGGCGAGGATTTCGGTGGGGGCCATGAGGGCGGCCTGCTTGCCGTTTTCGACTGCTTGCAGCATGGCCAGGGCGGCGATGACGGTCTTGCCGCTACCCACGTCGCCCTGCAACAGGCGCTGGCTCGGATGAGCCTGAGCGAGGTCGGAGGCAATCTCGGCCCAAACCCGCTGCTGGGCGGCGGTGAGTTGAAAGCCCAGCTGGGCCAGCAGGCGCTGGGTGAGTTGGCCCGTGGCGCGCAGGGGCGGCGCCTGACGGGCGCGGCGAGCTTCATAGGCGCGGCGCAGGGAAAGCTGCTGGGCCAGCAGTTCGTCGAAGGCGATGCGGCGGAAAGCCGCGTGGTTTCGGGCTTCCAGGTGAGCGAGGGATAACTCCGGCGGGGGCCGGTGGAGCACTTCGATGGAGGAGCGGAACTCGGGCAGATGGAGGCGCTGGAGCAAACTTGCCAGCAGGGTGTCGCTAAGGTCGGCCCGACCGAGAGCCTGGAGGATCACCTTGCGCAGGCTGCCCTGGCCGAGGCCGGCGGTGGTGGGATAGACCGGCGTGAGGCTCTCGGGCAGGGGCTCGTCGCCGTGTATCGCGTGGAAGCGCGGATGGATGATCTCGTCGCCGAAGAAACCGCCGCGCACTTCGCCGAACACGCGCAGGCGCGCGCCTTCCTGCATCACCTTGAGCTGGCTCGGGTAGAAGTTGAGGAAGCGCAGCAGCAAGAAGCCGCTGGCGTCGCGGGTGCGGCACAGGAGCTGGCGCCGGGGCCGATAGGCCACTTCGGTGGAGATCACCTCCACCTCGAACTGGGCGCTGACGCCGGGCAGGGCGTCGGTCACCGCCGTGATGCGGGTCTCGTCCTCGTAGCGCAGGGGCAGATGGAGGACGAGATCGGCGTCGCACCGGAGGCCGAGGCGCGCCAGCTTCTCGGCCAGGGCCGGCCCGATGCCGGGGATGCCCGGCAGGGCCTGGTTCGGTGTTTTAGCCAATCACCAGGATGGCGTCGGCTTCCACCAGCGCGCCCCGGGGCAGTTCCTTGACGCCGACGGCGGCCCGGGCCGGATAGGGCTGGGCGACGTACTTGGCCATCACCTCGTTCACCTTGGCGAAGTTGGCCAGGTCGGTAAGATAGATGTTGAACTTGACGGCGTCGTTGAGGCTGGCACCGGCGGCTTCGGCCACCGCCTTGAGGTTTTCGAACACGCGCACGATCTGGGCGTCGATGCCGTCGACCATGATCATGGTGGCCGGATCGAGACCAATCTGCCCCGACATGTAAATGGTGCTGCCCGCCTGGACGGCCTGGGAATAAGTACCGATGGCCGCCGGGGCCTGGGCGGTGGCGATGATCTTGCGACTCATGAAGTCTCCTTAACTGGTGGCGTCGACCTGGTAGTCGAGGCGGGTGAAGATGTGTTGCAGGCCGCGACGGGCACCGACATTCAGCACCAAGGGAGCATTCAGGTTGGCGCGCAGCGGTGCATCGCCTTTCATCGAGCTGGCGTCGCGAATCAGTATGACGACGACGGCAGCATCATTCAGATCGGTCAGGGCCAAGGTTTCAGTTTCCTCATCGGAGAGGGAAATCTCGTAATTGAAGCCCAGGCCCACCGGGTCAGTGACGTGGAAGGCGACGGCGGGGTCGTCCACCGACTGGAGGATGAAATAGGCCGGCGCCTCACCTTCGGGATGAAACAGGGAAAAGCGATGCAAGTCCTCGAAGCCGGGCAGGCCACGGGGAAATTCGATGATCTTGCTCGGTTCCACATCCAGGCTGCCGTACAGGGGGCTTTCGATTTTCATGGGTGACTCCTCGGTAATTATTTCTTGATGGCGACGACGACGCCGGGTTCGAGACCAATGGCGGCCAATTTCTGGCGCGCCTCTTCGGCTTCCTGGCGGGTATTGAACGGGCCGACCTGGACGCGGGCCTCGACCTGGGCCGGAACACCGGCCAGTTCCAGCTTGGCACGTAATTCCTCGGCGTTGGCAACATTATTGAACACGCCCAGTTGTAACACATAGCGCCGCGCAGACTCGGCGGTCTGACTGAGGGGGCGCGAGGCCGGCGCATGGCGGGCCAGGGGCGAGGTCTGCGGTTGCGCCAGGCGCGTGGCTTCCTGGGCCGGGGTTGCCGGACGGGCCACCGCCGGCTCACTCGGTTTCAGCATCGCCGGACGCGCTTCCGCCGGTTTGGTCAGGGGGCGCTCGGGTCGCACCAGGGGAGGCGCTGCCGGCGACGCGGTGCCTTCCGGTTCTGCCTTGGGTGCGGGCTTGGCGGCATCCGGCGCGGCGGCGGTTTTGGGCTCTGACACGGCTTCGGTCTTGCCATCAGACTTTGTATCAGGCGTAGCTGCGGCCTGCTCCTCGGCTTTGGCCTCGGGCTTGGCATCGGCTTGGCCGTCCGCCTTCGCCTCTTCCTTCTTTTCCTCGCCGGCCGCTGCCGCGGGCTCACTGGCCGTCGACGAGCCGGACGTGGCTATTGCCGTCTCCTTGCGGGCGGGAGCATTCAGGCTCTCCAACAGTGCCAAGCCGCCCAGAAGGGCAACGATAAGGACGCCGGCCATGGCAATGCGACCCAGCAGGCGCTTGCGCAGGACCTCGTCAGAGGTTTCGTCCGCTAGGGGGGTAGTCTGTGATTCCGACATGGTCGTCCTCATTCAGGTTGACGTTACGGGCGAGGGCAGCTACCAGCTCGGCCTCGCCGATGGAAATACCGCAGCGATTGGCAATGGCGCCGGCCTCGTGGCCATTTTGGGCCAGGGTCATGGCTTCGGAGTATTGCGGTGCGACGTGGCGGGCAGCCTTGAGGTTTTCCATTTCCTCCCGCTGCCGCGCGAGTTCATCTGCAAGACGGGCGGTTTCGGCCTTGAGGGCCTGAATCTCCGCCTCCATGGCCGAGCGCAGCAAGTGGGTGTCAAAAGCCTGGGCCGGTTCGACAGCCATCCGCGGCTTGGCGTAGACCTGGGGCGGCAACCAGTCTTCCTCGTTATCACCGTCGTCCTCGTTGTCTTGCCCGGCTGTCTGCGCCGGGTCGTCCGCGACCACCACAGGCGCTGCCGACTTGCGCCGCCCGACCTGGGTCAGGCGCAGCAGCATGAACACCAGATACACCGCAGCCAAGGCGACCACAAAGAGGATGGCATCGCGCCAGGCTAGGCCTGCCAGGTCCATCAGCAAGGCATCTCGGCAAAGGTGGAAAAGAAAGTCATGACATTATGGTCGGACCATGGGCGTGGGCCGATGGTAGCGAGGGCGGGGGCCGGCCGAAGCTCGGAGCAGGACGCCAATTTCCGGCCAATTAGACCGCAAAGGCCGGTGGATTGGCGCTCCGGCCGTCCCCGTCAGCTTATTCCGGCGGAACCTCGCGCTTGCTGCCGTCCTTGTTGAGGGCAACGTAGGTCACGATGGCCTCCGTCACCCGTACCACCACCGGCTGGGCCGGATTGCGCTCGGCAAACACTTGCACGTCCACGGTGATGGACGTTCTGCCTACCTTGACGATATCGGCGTAAAAGCTGACGACATCGCCGACTGAAATCGGCTGCCGGAACAGGAAGGAGTTCACCGCCACCGTTGCCACCCGTCCCCGGGCCCGTTTCATGGCGGCGACGCCGCCGGCGATGTCGACCTGGGCCATGACCCAGCCGCCAAAGATGTCGCCGGATTGGTTGACGTCGGCGGGCATGGGCATGACGCGCAACACGGGATTGCGGTCGGGCAGGGTAACGGTTTCGTGCATGAACAGGCTCCAGTCAATGGCGTGGTTGGCGCTCGGATTGTCCCCGCAATGCTACCGGGGATGCAAGCAGCCCGGATACCTTGGCGCGGTAGAATCAGTCCATGCGCCATTACGCATCCTCCGCCGCCCTTCCCGCCCCAGCCTCTGCCGAGCGCAGGGACTGGCAGACCATACTCAGCCTGCTGCCCTATCTGTGGACATGGCGCGGCCGGGTGGTATTCGCCCTGGTGTTTCTGGTCGGAGCGAAGGTTTCCAACGTGTGGGTGCCGCTGGTGTTCAAGCACATCATCGACGCGCTTTCAACGCCGCCGGGCCAGATGATGCTGGTGGCGCCGCTGGGTCTGCTTGCCGCTTACGGCTGCCTGCGCTTTTCCACGTCGCTATTTACCGAACTGCGGGAAATCCTGTTCGCCCGCGTGACCCAGCAGGCGGTGCGCACGATTGCCTTGCAGGTGTTCGATCACCTCCATGCGCTCTCGCTGCGTTTTCACCTTGAACGCCAAACCGGCGGACTGACCCGGGATATCGAGCGCGGCACCCGCTCGGTGAACTCCCTCATCAACTTTGCCTTGTATTCGATCCTGCCGACGCTGGTGGAAATCTGTCTGGTGATCGGCATTCTGCTGGTGCGCTACGAGTCCCGCTTTGTGCTGATTACCCTGGGCACCCTGTCGATCTACGTCACCTTCACCATTGTCGTCACCAACTTCCGCACCCACATTCGGCGCGAAGCCAACGAGCTCGATTCGGCGGCCAACGTCCGGGCGGTGGATAGCCTCATCAACTACGAGACGGTGAAGTACTTTAACAACGAACGCTGGGAATCGGAGCGCTACGATGAGCGTATGCGCAAGTGGGAAGCGGTTCAGGTGCGCAGCCAGATCACCCTTTCCTACCTCAACCTCGGTCAGGCGGCGATCATCGCCATCGGCGTTTCGCTGATGATGTGGCAGGCTGCCGCCGGCGTCGCGGAGGGAAGCATGACCGTGGGCGATATCGTTCTGGTTAATGCTTTCCTGATGCAGCTCTACATGCCCCTCAACCACCTCGGGGTGTTGTATCGAGAAATTCGCCAGGCCCTGACCGACATCGAACGCATGTTCACCCTGCTGCATCAGAATCGTGAGGTGCAGGACGCCCCGGATGCCCGCCCCCTGACCGCCGGGCCCTGTGCCGTCGAATTCAGCGGCGTCGATTTTGCCTATGAGCCTAACCGCCAGATTCTCGCCGGGGTTACTTTCACCATTCCCGCCGGCCATACCGTGGCTGTGGTCGGTCACAGCGGATCGGGCAAAAGTACCTTGGCGCGTCTGCTGTACCGCTTCTACGACGTATCCCAGGGTGGCATCCGGATAAACGGTGTGGACATCCGGCAGCTGACCCAATCCAGCCTCCGCGCTGCCATCGGTATCGTGCCCCAGGACACGGTGCTGTTCAACGACACGCTGTATTACAACATCCACTATGGCCGCCCCACCGCAAGCCACGAGGAAGTGATTGCCGCTGCCCAGGCCGCCCAATTGCACGACTTTGTCCAGGGCCTGCCCGATGGCTACGAAACCCGGGTCGGTGAACGCGGCCTCAAGCTGTCTGGCGGAGAAAAGCAGCGCGTGGCGATTGCCCGCGCCTTGTTGAAGAACCCGCCGATTCTGATTTTCGATGAGGCCACATCGGCCCTCGATTCAAAAACGGAGAAAGCGATCCAGGCTCAGTTGGAGCAGGTTGCCGTCGGCCACACCACGCTCATCATCGCCCACCGTCTGTCCACCGTGATGAACGCCGACGAAATTCTCGTTCTCGATGGCGGACGGGTTATTGAGCGCGGCAAGCATCGGCAGCTCCTGGACGCCAACGGCGCCTATGCCCAGATGTGGGCACTGCAACAGCAGGAGGAAGAGGAGGCCTGATTCCTCCCACTCTGGACGTTCTGCACATAGAAACGAAAAAGCCGGCTTGCGCCGGCTTTTGTCATTCCACTTAACGGGAAATTACTCCGCGGTGGGAACTTCAGCAGCGTCGGAAACCTCGGGGCGATCCATGAGCTGAACAAACGCCATCGGCGCATTGTCACCGTTACGGAAGCCCATCTTGAGGATGCTCAGGTAGCCGCCGTTGCGGTTGGCGTAGCGCGGACCCAGTTCGTCGAACAGCTTGCCGACAATCTCGCGATCACGCAGACGATCAAACGCCAGGCGGCGATTGGCCAGGGACGGCGTCTTGCCGAGGGTAATGAGCGGCTCCACCACGCGGCGCAGTTCCTTGGCCTTGGGCAGGGTGGTCTTGATCGCCTCATGGCGCAGAATGGACACAGCCATGTTGCGCAGCATTGCGAGGCGATGGGAGGAAGTACGGTTGAGCTTACGAAGTCCGTTGCCGTGACGCATGGTGATTTTCCTTTGCTTTTCTGCGGCCGCCGCACGATGCAAGCGGCCGGTTAATTTTTATAGTGGTTAAACAAGCCCGCCTTAGGCGAGCTTTTCAAGGCCGGCGGGCGGCCAGTTTTCCAGCTTCATGCCCAGAGTCAGGCCGCGGGAAGCCAGAACTTCCTTGATCTCGTTCAGGGACTTGCGGCCCAGATTCGGGGTCTTCAGAAGCTCAGTCTCGGTGCGCTGAATCAAATCACCGATGTAGTAAATGTTCTCAGCCTTGAGGCAGTTCGCGGAGCGAACCGTCAGTTCGAGATCATCCACCGGACGTAGCAGGATCGGATCGACAGAAGCGGGCTTAGGCGCCTCTTCGGAAACCGGCATACCTTCCAGATCAGCAAACACAGACAGCTGTTCCATCAGAATACGGGCCGCGTAACGGATCGACTCCTCCGGATCGACAGCGCCGTTGGTCTCGATGTCGATGATCAGCTTGTCGAGGTCAGTACGCTGCTCAACACGAGCGGATTCCACCTGATAGCTCACGCGACGCACTGGGCTGAAGGACGCGTCCACCAGAATCTGTCCGATGGCGCGGGTTTCCTTGGCTTCGGGGCGGGTATGGGACGGCTGGTAACCACGGCCCATCTCCACCTTGATCTGCATGTCGAGCTTGCCGCCAGCGGCAATGTGCGCGATCACATGATCCGGGTTGATGATTTCAACGTCGTGGGTGGTTTCGATGTCGGCGGCCGTCACAATGGTGTCGGAGCCATCGCCGCGCTTGGAAAGCTTGAGCAGGGCTTCGGAACGATTATGCAGCTTGAGCACCACGCCCTTAAGATTGAGGACGATATCCACCACGTCCTCACGCACCCCTTCCAGGGTGGAGTACTCGTGGAGCACCCCTTCAATCGAAACCTCGGTCGGCGCTGCACCGGGCATAGAGGACAGAAGAATGCGGCGCAGGGCATTGCCCAAGGTGTGCCCATAACCCCGCTCGAACGGCTCCATCACCACACGGGCGTGGACGGGCGAAAGGGTTTGGACATCAATAATGCGCGGCTTCAGAAGTGCATTGCTTTGCATCTGCATTCCTTGTTAAAGACGGCACACGCCAGGAGTGGCGTGTGCCCGAGCGCGATTAGCGCGAATACAGTTCAACCACCAGGCCTTCGTTCATCGAAGGCGGCAGCTCTTCACGAGCCGGGTAGGACTTGAACACGCCCTTGGCAGCCTTGACATCCACCTCGATCCACTCAGGGAAACCGCGCGACTCGGCAGCTTCAAGAGCAGCCTTGGTACGCAGGTGGGTGCGGGATGCTTCGGTCAGCTGCACCACGTCACCGGGACGCATGCAGTAAGACGGGATGTTGACGCGCTTGCCATTGACGAGAACGCCATTGTGACGCACGACCTGACGAGCTTCAGCGCGGGAGGCGCCAAAACCCATGCGATAGGCAACCGCGTCCAAACGGCCTTCGAGCAGTTTGAGCAGATTCTCGCCGGTCTGGCCTTTCTTGCGCTCGGCTTCGGCGAAGGTCTTGCGGAACTGGCGCTCGAGAATTCCGTAGATACGACGGATCTTCTGCTTTTCGCGCAGCTGCTGACCGTAACCGGAGAGGCGCTGACCAGACTTCTGGCCGTGCTGACCAGGAGCGTAGGACCGGCGCTCAATCGAGCACTTGTCAGTAAAGCACTTTTCGCCCTTGAGGAAGAGCTTTTCTCCCTCACGGCGGCATTGACGACACTTGGGGTCGAGATTGCGGGCCACGTTTGACTCCTTGATATCTTAGATGCGGCGGCGCTTGGGCGGACGGCAACCGTTATGGGGAACCGGCGTGATGTCAGTAATGCTACTGATCTTGATGCCGAGAGCGTTGAGTGCGCGAACAGCCGATTCACGGCCAGGGCCAGGGCCCTTGATGCGCACTTCAAGATTCTTCACGCCACACTCCTGAGCCACCTTGCCGGCCGCTTCAGCAGCGACCTGAGCGGCAAACGGCGTACTCTTGCGCGAGCCCTTGAAGCCGGCGCCGCCGGAGGTTGCCCACGACAGAGCATTGCCCTGGCGGTCGGTGATGGTGATGATGGTGTTGTTGAACGATGCGTGAATGTGGGCAATGCCCTCGGCAACGTTCTTCTTGACCTTCTTACGGACTTTGGTCGCGGTCTTAGCCATATATGCTTGTCCCTAAATTACTTCTTGCCGCCGGCGACGGACTTACGCGGACCCTTGCGGGTACGAGCATTGGTGCGAGTGCGCTGACCGCGCACCGGCAGACCGCGACGATGACGAACACCACGATAGCAACCCAGGTCCATCAGGCGCTTGATGTTCATCGTCACCTCGCGGCGCAAATCGCCTTCGACGGTGTACTTGGTTATCTCGTCACGCAACCGATCCATGTCTGAATCAGTGAGATCCTTGATCTTCGTCGAACGCTTGACGCCGACGGTGTCGCAAATCTTTTGTGCGCGGGACCGGCCAATACCGTAAATCGCCGTGAGAGCGATCTCGGTATGCTGGTGGTTTGGAATATTAACGCCTGCGATACGGGCCATGTGCTTACCTTACCTGTTCATCGCCGAAAACGGGAACCCAAAATTATATCCGACCATAATCATAATGGTCAACCCTGACGCTGCTTGTGGCGCGGATCGGTGCAGATGATCCTCACCACGCCCTTGCGGCGGATGACTTTACAGTTACGGCAGATACGCTTGACCGAAGCTAGAACTTTCATGCTTGTTCTCCGGATATCACTGTTACTTGGCGCGGAACACGATCCGCCCCTTGGTTAGGTCGTAAGGCGTGAGCTGCACGGTCACTTTGTCCCCCGGCAGAATGCGGATGTAGTGCATACGCATCTTGCCCGAGATGTGACCGAGTAGAACATGCCCGTTTTCCAGCTTGACCCGAAAAGTGGCGTTAGGGAGATTTTCAACCACCTCCCCTTGCATCTCGATTACGTCTTCCTTAGCCATATACCCTCAGCGGACGGGTAACCCCGCCCCCTTGAAGTTCGCTTTCTTCAACAAACTCTCGTACTGGTGCGACATGATGTAGGCCTGCACCTGAGCCATGAAGTCCATGGTGACCACAACGATAATCAGCAGCGAAGTTCCACCGAAATAGAACGGTACGTTCCACTTCAGGATCAGAAACTCCGGCAGCAGACACACCAGGGTCACATAAATCGCGCCAGCCAATGTCAGGCGCGTCAAAATCTTGTCGATATAGCGGGCAGTCTGATCGCCCGGACGGATACCGGGAACAAACGCTCCACTCTTCTTCAGGTTGTCAGCCGTTTCCTTGGAATTAAACACAAGGGCGGTATAGAAGAAGCAGAAGAACACGATCGCTGCGGCGTAAAGCATCACGTAGATTGGCTGACCGGGTGACAACGTACCCGCCACATCCTTAAGCCAGCTCATGCCCTCCCCTGAACCAAACCAGCCCGCGGCAGTCGCCGGGAACAAAATGATCGAGGAGGCAAAGATCGGCGGAATCACGCCCGACATGTTCAGCTTTAGGGGCAAATGGGAGCTCTGGCCGCCGTAGATCTTGTTGCCCACCTGACGCTTGGCGTAGTTCACAAGAATCTTGCGTTGGCCACGCTCAACGAACACGACGAAGGCCGTGACGAGGACTACCAGGAAGCAGATGAGCAAGGACGTCAGCGCATGCATTGAACCGGTACGGACCAACTCGAACAGGCCGCCCAAGGCATTTGGCAAACCTGCGGCAATACCGGCGAAGATAATGATCGAAATGCCGTTACCCAGACCGCGCTCGGTAATCTGCTCACCGAGCCACATCAGGAACATGGTGCCGGTAACCAGCGTCGCGACCGTTGTAATACGGAACAGGAAACCCGGATCCAGAACCAGACCACCCTGAGACTCCAGGGCGATAGCAATACCAAAGCCCTGGAACAAAGCTAGCGCCACGGTGCCATAGCGGGTGTATTGGGTGATCTTGCGGCGTCCGGCTTCGCCTTCCTTCTTCAGCTGCTCAAGGGTCGGAACCGCAATCGTCATCAACTGCATGATGATCGACGCAGAGATGTAAGGCATGATACCCAAGGCAAAGATGGTGAAGCGGGAAAGCGCACCACCCGAGAACAGGTTGAAGACACCCAGAATGCCGCCCTGCTGCGACTGAAACAATTCAGCCAGGCGAACAGGATCAATGCCGGGCACCGGAATGTGGGCGCCGACACGATACACAACAAGAGCGCCAAGCAAGAACCAGAGTCGGCGCCAAAGATCGCCGAACTTTCCGGTTTTGCCGAGGGCAGCTGCCTGAGGGGTGGCCAAGGGAGTCTCCTGCTCTCTACGCTAAATTAGGCTTCGCTGACCGAGCCGCCGAGGGCTTCGATAGCGGCCTTGGCACCCTTGGTGGCGCCGACACCTTTAAGGGACACCTTGCGCGTCAGTTCACCGGAAAGGATCACCTTGGCTGACAGAGCATCGGCAGCAATAACGCCAGCTTGCTTGAGGGCGAGAAGATCAATCTCATCCACGGGCAGCTTTTCGATCTCGGACAAACGCACTTCCTCGTTACGGGCACGGGTCAGAGACACGAAACCACGCTTCGGCAGACGGCGCTGCAAGGGCATCTGACCGCCCTCGAAACCAACCTTATGGAAGCCGCCAGCGCGGGACTTTTGACCCTTGTGGCCGCGACCTGCGGTCTTGCCCAGGCCACTGCCAATGCCGCGACCAACACGACGCTTGGCATGCTTGGAGCCGGCGCCCGGCTTCAGATTATTGAGTTCCATGTTCTTAACCCCCAACCTTCACGAGGTAGGAAACCTTGTTAATCATGCCGCGCACTTCAGGCGTATCGAGAAGTTCGGCAGAGCTGTTGATGCGGCGCAAACCCAGACCACGCACAGTGGCGCGATGATCCTGCTTGGTGCCGATGAGACTCTTGACCAGAGTCACCTTAATTTTCTTGTCAGCCATGGCTTACTCCAGAATTTCCTGCACGGACTTGCCACGCTTGGCGGCAATTTCCGACGGGGTGTTCATGGCCATCAGGCCTTGCAACGTGGCACGCACAACGTTGTACGGATTGGTCGAACCGATGGTCTTGGCAACTACGTCGGTCACGCCCATCACCTCGAACACGGCGCGCATCGGGCCGCCGGCGATCACGCCGGTACCGGCCGCAGCGGGCGACATCAGAACCGTGGTGGCGCCATGCTTGCCAGTCACGGGATGATGCAGCGTACCGTCCTTGAGGCTGACCTTGTTCATTTTGCGGCGAGCTTCTTCCATCGCCTTTTGAACAGCAACCGGCACTTCGCGGGACTTGCCCTTGCCCATGCCAACACCGCCATCGCCATCGCCCACCACGGTCAGGGCGGCAAAACCGAGAATCCGGCCGCCCTTTACAACCTTGGTGACGCGATTGATGGCAACCATCTTCTCGCGCATGCCATCATCGCGTTCCTCGTTGGCCTGCTGCTGCTTCCTGTTTTGAGGTTTAGCCATTGTGCTCACCCATTAGAACTTGAGGCCAGCTTCGCGAGCGGCCTCGGCCAGCGCCTTGACGCGACCGTGATAGTGGAAACCGGAGCGGTCGAAAGCAACCGTTTCAATGCCGGCAGCCTTGGCGCGCTCGGCAATCAACTTGCCGACAGCCGTGGCGGCGGCCACGCTGCCGCCGTTGGGCGTCGCCTTACCGACATCGGCCTCGACGGTCGAAGCAGCGGCCAGCACCTTGGTGCCGCAACCGGAGAAAATCTGCGCGTAGATATGGCAGTTGGAGCGATGCACCGCGAGGCGCACCATCTTGAGCTCCGCAATCTTGGCGCGGGTTTTGCGCGCCCTGCGCAGACGAGCTTGTTTCTTGTCCATAGTGAGCCGCCCTTATTTCTTCTTGGTTTCCTTGATGATGACCACCTCGTCGGCATAACGCACACCCTTGCCCTTATAGGGTTCGGGTTCGCGATAGGCGCGGACTTCGGCGGCCACCTGGCCGACCAGCTGCCGATTGATTCCCTTGATGAGAATTTCGGTTTGGGTCGGGGTCTCAACCTTGATACCCGCGGGCATGGGATGCACCACCGGGTGGGAGAAGCCGAGCGTGAGGTTGAGCTTGTCGCCCTGAGCCTGGGCACGATAGCCCACGCCGACGAGGTTCAACTTCTTCTCGAATCCCTTGGTAACACCGGTGACCATGTTGTTCACAAGAGCCCGCATGGTGCCGGACATGGCGCCACCATTGACGGCACCCTCGACGGCACGGCAGAACAACTGCTCACCTTCTTTTTCCACCTTCACGGAAGGCAGAACAAATTGCTTCAGAGTTCCCAACGGACCTTTGATGGAAATCTCTGCATCACCCAGGGTCACTTCTACACCCTTAGGCAAATTGACTGGATATTTTGCAACGCGCGACATTGTTTACTCTCCCTCGCTTAAGCAACCACGCAGAGGACTTCGCCCCCGACGTTGCTGGCTCGGGCGCGCCGATCGGTCATCACACCCTTGGGCGTGGAAACGATGGCCACACCAAGACCGTTCATGACGCGGGGCAGATCATCCTTGCCCTTATAGACGCGCAGGCCAGGCTTGGAAATGCGCTCGATACGCTCAATCACGGGACGGCCGGCGTAGTACTTCAGCGCGATATCAAGTTCGGACTTGCCAGCGTTTTCACGCACGGCGAAATCGTCGATGTAACCCTCGTCCTTGAGAACCTTGGCGATGGACACCTTGAGCTTGGAGGAAGGCATGCTGACGGAGACCTTTTCGGCCATCTGCGCATTACGAATGCGCGTCAACATGTCAGCGATAGGATCGGTCATGCTCATTTCGCTCTCCTTACCAGCTGGCCTTGGTCATGCCCGGAATCTCGCCGCGCATGGCAATCTCGCGCAACTTGTTCCGGCACAAACCAAACTTACGGAAGACGCCACGCGGACGACCGGTCAGGGCGCAACGACTGCGCTGACGGGACGGGCTGGAATTGCGCGGCAACTGCTGAAACTTCAGACGAGCTTCCATACGCTCCTCGTCGGACAGCTTCGAGTTATTGATGACTGCGACCAACTCGGCGCGCTTGGCGGCATATTTAGCCACCATCTTGGCGCGTTTGGCTTCGCGGTTCTTAAGTGCAAGTTTCGCCATGGTTCCCTCAGCTCTTGAAGGGGAATTTGAAAGCGGCGAGAAGGGCCTTGGCCTCCTCGTCAGTCTTAGCCGTCGTGGTAATACTGATATTCATACCACGCAGGGCATCGATCTTGTCGTATTCGATTTCAGGGAAAATGATCTGTTCCTTGACGCCGACGTTGTAGTTACCACGACCATCGAAGCCCTTGCCGCCGATACCGCGAAAGTCGCGAATACGGGGCATGGCAACGGTAACTAGGCGATCGAGAAATTCGAACATGCGCGGACCGCGAAGGGTAACCATACAGCCAATCGGGTAGCCCTCGCGGATCTTGAAGCCCGCGATAGCCTTTTTCGCCTTGGTGACCACCGGCTTCTGACCCGCAATCTTGGTCATGTCGCCAACAGCATGCTCCAACACTTTCTTGTCGCCAACCGCCTCACCAACACCCATATTCAGGGTGATCTTGGTAATGCGCGGAACTTCCATGACCGACTTATAACCGAACTTGCCCAACAGATCAGGCACAACGGTTTCTTTATAGAATTCTTGCAAGCGCGCCATGATTGATCCTTACGCCGCGTCGACGATTTCGCCGTTCGACTTGAATACCCGCACCTTACGACCATCATCGAGAGCCTTGAAGCCCACGCGATCAGCCTTCTGGGTAGCCGGATTGAACAGCGCTACATTGGAAACATGGATCGACATCTCTTTCTCAACGATGCCGCCGGTTTGCCCCTTGAGGGGATTGGGCTTGACGTGCTTCTTGACGCGATTGATACCCTCAACCACGACACGCTCAGCGTCAACGCGACGAAGAACCGTGCCGCGCTTGCCTTTGTCTTTACCCGCGATGACTACGACGTCATCGCCCTTGCGAATTTTGATCATGTCCGAACCCTTTACAGAACTTCGGGGGCCAGGGAGACGATCTTCATGAAGCGCTCGGTGCGCAATTCACGCGTCACCGGCCCGAAGATACGGGTGCCGATCGGCTCCAGCTTGTTGTTGAGCAGAACGGCGGCATTGCCGTCGAACTTAACCAGCGAACCATCGGGGCGACGCACACCCTTGGCGGTACGAACCACCACAGCGCTATAGACCTCACCCTTCTTGACACGACCACGAGGGGCCGCATCTTTGATGGTCACCTTGATGATGTCGCCGATACCGGCATAACGGCGCTTGGAGCCGCCCATTACCTTGATGCACATAACCGAACGCGCACCAGTGTTATCGGCGACGTCAAGCTTTGACTGCATTTGAATCATTTAATTTGTCTCCAACTTAATCCACGGCAACACCGCGGTCAGTCTTGGAACCCGTTCGGGTTGGAACGTCGGGATACCAGAATTGCCTAGCGAGCCCGGCGGGAAAAAAGAGGCGAGATCATATTATCTCGCCTCCCTATTGTCAACCACTAATTCAATTAAATTGCGCGAGCCTTTTCGATCACGCGGGTAACGCGCCAAGCCTTGGTCTTGGAGATGGGAGCGCATTCCTCGATCTGCACCAGATCGCCGGAACCGGCTTCCAGGCCCTCCACATGGGCATGGTATTTTTTGGAGCGGATCATGACCTTGCCGATCACCGGATGCTTCACCCGGCGCTCGATCAGGACGGTCACGGTCTTTTCCATTTTGTCACTGACAACACGCCCTTGAAGGGTGCGTCGCACATTTTGAACGGTCTCGGTCATTTCGCCGCCCTTTCACGCTGGATGGTCTTGATGCGCGCGATGTCCTTGCGCGCCTTACCGAGTTGGCTGGTATTGGACAGTTGCTGGGTAGCCAGCTGCATGCGCATGGAAAACTGGGCCTTGCGCAAGTCCAATAATTCTTTTTTGAGATCGGCGTCGTTCTTCGCCCGAAGTTCAGTCGCTTTCATAGGATTACCCCAGATGACGCGTAACGAAAGTGGTTTCGATCGGCAGCTTGGCGGCGGCCAGGCGGAATGCCTCCCGTGCCAGCGCTTCATCGACTCCATCCATTTCGTACAGGACTTTGCCCGGCTGGATTTCAGCGACCCAATATTCCGGGTTGCCCTTACCGTTACCCATCCGCACTTCTGCGGGCTTCTTGGAAATCGGCTTGTCCGGGAAAATGCGGATCCAGATACGGCCTCCGCGCTTGATGTGACGGGTCATAGCACGACGAGCCGCTTCAATCTGGCGGGCGGTCAGACGGCCGCGACCAATGGCCTTGAGGCCATATTCGCCGAAGCTCACCTTGGCGCCGCGAGTCGCCAGACCGGTATTCCGGCCCTTCTGCTCCTTACGGTATTTTCTGCGTGAAGGTTGCAGCATGTTCTATTACTCCTTGACTTCGCCGCCTTCGGCCTTGGGTGTGGCAGGCTTGCGCACACGCTTGACCGGCGCCTTGGCGGGCGCTTCAGCGGTAGATTCGGCTTCCGGCTTGACATCAGCTCCATCAGCCGCCTTTGCTGCGGGCTTGCGGGCCGGTACGGCGCGCTTGGCAGCAGGCTTCGCTTCACCTTCACCAGCCGGCTTACCGGCGGGGCGACGGGTCTTGTTGCGCGGCTCTTCCGCTGCTGGCTCGACACCTTGTGCCAAAGCCTCATTGCGCGGCATAACCTCGCCCTTGAACACCCAGACCTTGATACCGATGATGCCGTAGGTGGTCTTGGCTTCGGAGGTTCCGTAGTCGATGTCGGCACGCAGGGTATGGAGCGGCACACGGCCTTCGCGATACCACTCGGTACGAGCGATTTCGGCACCGTTCAAGCGGCCGGCACTCATGATCTTGATGCCCTGGGCGCCTAGACGCATGGCGTTTTGCATGGCACGCTTCATGGCGCGACGGAACATGATGCGCTTTTCCAATTGCTGGGCAATGGAATCAGCGATCAGTTGCGCATCGATCTCGGGCTTGCGGATTTCTTCGATGTTCACATGAACCGGCACACCCATGCGGGCTTGCAGTTCCTTCTTGAGCAGCTCGATATCCTCACCCTTCTTGCCGATCACCACACCCGGACGGGCGGAGTAAACGGTGACGCGGGCGTTCTTGGCCGGACGCTCGATAACGACGCGGCCAACGGAGGCGTGAGCCAGTTTTTTCTTCAGGTAGTCGCGAACCTCAACGTCTTCCTTCAACATCTGAGCGAAGTTCTTGCTGGTGGCGTACCAGCGGGAAGTCCAGTCGCGAGTGACGGAGAGCCGGAAGCCGGTCGGATGAATCTTCTGTCCCATGAATGCTCCTTAGTCTCCGACGGTCAAGAAAACGTGACAGGTGGGCTTGACGATGCGGTTGCCACGACCCTTGGCACGAGCCGTGAAACGCTTCAGCATCTCGCCCTTCTCGACGTAGATGGTCTTCACCTTAAGGGAATCGATATCAGCGCCATCATTGTGCTCAGCGTTGGCAATCGCCGACTCGAGCACCTTCTTGATGATTCCGGCACCCTTTTTGGGGCAGAACGCCAGAATGTTGAGCGCCTGATCGACGGGCTTGCCCCGCACCAGGTCGGCCACCAGACGACCCTTTTGGGCCGAAAGGCGAACGCCGCGCAGAATTGCATTGGTTTCCATCGTCACTTCCTCACTTCTTGACGGCCTTCTTGCCGCCAGTGTGACCCTTGAAGGTGCGGGTCAGAGCGAATTCGCCGAGCTTGTGGCCGACCATGTTCTCGGACACATACACGGGGATATGCTGTTTGCCGTTATGCACGGCGATCGTCAGACCGACGAAATCCGGCAGAACAGTGGAGCGGCGCGACCAGGTCTTGATCGGACGCTTGTCGTTGGAAGCCCGTGCAGCGTCGACCTTCTTGACCAGATGGTCGTCGACAAAGGGGCCTTTTTTAATTGAACGTGCCATGTTAATTAACCCTCTTTACCGTTTGTGGCGACGCTGGACGATCATGCCATCCGTGCGCTTGTTGCTGCGAGTGCGATATCCCTTGGTAGGCTGACCCCAGGGACTGACGGGGACGCGGCCTTCGCCGGTCTTGCCTTCACCACCACCGTGCGGGTGGTCGACCGGGTTCATCACCGTACCACGCACCGTCGGACGAATACCGCGCCAACGATTGGCGCCCGCCTTGCCGATCTTGCGCAGGTTGTTTTCCTCGTTGCCTACTTCGCCGATGGTGGCGCGGCATTCGACGTGAATGCGGCGAATTTCACCAGAACGCAGACGAAGCTGAGCATAGGAACCGTCACGCGCCAACAGCTGGACCGAGGCGCCAGCGGCACGGGCGATTTGGGCACCCTTACCCGGCATCATTTCCACACAGTGAATCGTGGTACCAACAGGAATGTTGCGCAGAATCTTGGAGTTGCCGGCCTTGATCGGGGCATCGGAGCCACTCAGCAATTCCTGGCCAACCTGCACACCGCGAGGAGCGATGATGTAACGACGCTCACCGTCGGCATAGCACAGGAGGGCGATATTCGCGGAGCGGTTCGGGTCGTATTCAATGCGTTCGACCTTGGCAGGGATACCATCCTTGTCGCGCTTGAAGTCGATGATCCGGTACTGCTTCTTGTGACCACCGCCCTGATGACGCACGGTGATGTGGCCATGAGCATTGCGACCCGCCTTGCTGTGCTTTTCTTCCGTCAGTGCATCGACCGGCCGACCCTTGTGCAGATTGGGGTTGACGACCTTGACGACGCCGCGACGGCCAGCGGAAGTCGGTTTTACTTTGACGAGCGCCATTTAAACAGCCCCCCCTTCAGCAAAATTAATTTCCTGACCGGGCTTGAGGCAGACAAAGGCCTTGCGCACGTCGCTGCGGCGACCCATGGCACGACCAAACCGCTTCACCTTACCCTTGAGGTTGGAAACCTGAACAGATTCCACCTGAACCTTGAACAGCATTTCCACCGCAGCCTTGATTTCCGGCTTGGTAGCATCGGGAGCGACGATGAAAACAACCTGTTCGTTCTTGTCGGCGATGTAAGTAGCCTTCTCGGAGATTTGCGGCGCAAGCAACACTTGCAGCAGACGCTCCTCGTCGAATTTTTTCACTTGAGCGCTCATGCCAGCATCTCCTCCATCTTCGCCACGGCGCCCTTGGTCATCACCACACGGGGGAAACGGACCAGGGAAACGGGATCAGCGTACTGCGCCTCGAGCACCAGAACATTCGGCAAGTTACGGGCAGCCAGGAAGAGATTCTCGTCCATGCCATCGGTAATCACCAGTACGGAGTCCATGCCCATACCCTTGAGCTTCTGCGCCACCAGCTTGGTCTTCGGGGCCTCGATTGCAAAGCTATCGACGACAACCAGACGATCTTCCCGGGCCAACTGGGAAAGAATCGACGCGATACCAGCGCGGTACATCTTGCGATTCACCTTCTGGGAGAAATTCTCCTCAGGCGAATTCGGGAAAGTGCGACCACCACCACGCCACAGCGGGGAGGACGTCATACCTGCACGAGCACGGCCGGTACCCTTCTGCTTGAAGGGCTTCTTGGTGCTGTGATGAACCTCTTCACGGTCTTTCTGCTTGCGATTACCGGAACGAGCATTGGCTTGATAGGCGACAACCACCTGATGCACCAGAGACTCGTTGTAATCGCGACCGAAGAGGGCGTCGGAAGCCGACAGCGTGGACGCTGCCTGACCTTGTTCATTGATAAGTTTCAGTTCCATGGCGCCCCCGTCACTTAGCCTTGACGGCCGGAAGAACAATGACATCGCCGCCCTTGGAGCCAGGCACAGCACCCCTGACCAACAGCAACTGGCGCGCCTCATCAACGCGAACCACTTCCAGATTCTGCTGGGTACGCTTCACGTCACCAAGGTGACCGGCCATGCGCTTGCCAGGAAATACGCGACCCGGATCCTGCGCCATACCGATGGAACCCGGCGCATTGTGCGACACGGAGTTGCCATGGGAAGCGCGGTTGGAGGAGAAGTGGTGACGCTTGATGGCGCCAGCAAAACCCTTACCCTGACTGGTGCCAGTGACATCAACCATTTGACCGGCCTGGAAAATCGAGACAGAAACAACATCACCCGGCTTGAAGCCCGCGAGTTGATCCCGCTCGACACGGAATTCCTTGAGGATGCTACCTGCTTCAGCACCCGCCTTGGCAAGATGACCCGCCTCAGCTTTGGTTACCCGGCTAGCGCGACGCCTGCCGTAAGCCACCTGCACCGCGGCATAGCCGTCGGTATCAGGGGTCTTGATTTGTGTGACGCGATTATTCGACACATCGAGCACAGTTACCGGAACGGTGGTGCCGTCCTCAGCAAAGATGCGCGTCATGCCGACCTTGCGTCCTACAAGGCCTAGACTCATGTTTTTTCTCCTAAACCCCAGCTACGATTGGCCGGGCCCGAGTGATACTACAAACAACTTACCGGCACACCTTAAAAGTCGGCATGCCGAAGCAATGAAATTACTGCAACTTGATCTCTACATCGACACCCGCCGGCAGATCGAGCTTCATCAGAGCATCAACCGTCTTGTCGGTCGGGTCGATGATGTCCATCAGACGCAGGTGGGTGCGAATTTCCATCTGGTCCCGGGACGCCTTGTTGACGTGGGGGGAACGCAGAATGTCGAAGCGCTCGATCCGAGTGGGCAGAGGCACGGGGCCACGAACAACGGCGCCGGTACGCTTGGCCGTATCCACGATCTCAAGGGCGGACTGGTCGATCAAGCGATAGTCGAAAGCCTTGAGACGGATGCGAATCTTCTGGTTTTGCATAGCAAGTCCTTAAAGAGCGAGGGGGCGCCAAAGGGGCGCGACCGAAACGCGAAAGGGCGAGATTATGCCGCCCTTTCGCCTTTTACGCAATAGTTACTCGATGATTTTCGCCACCACACCGGCGCCGACGGTACGACCGCCTTCGCGGATGGCGAAACGCAGACCTTCTTCCATGGCGATCGGAGCAATCAGCTTCACCGTCATGGCGATGTTGTCGCCA
>Ga0316605_10000235_pt1 | contig 46920 bp, 38 predicted proteins | sample OWC_soil_day20_n_FD_207666 | JGI IMG/M metagenome (GOLD analysis project Ga0316605, IMG submission 207666) | Wetland soil microbial communities from Old Woman Creek delta, Ohio, United States - OWC_soil_day20_noCT | ecosystem: Environmental > Terrestrial > Soil > Wetlands | place: USA: Ohio...
CCTGGGCGGCTTGACCACCGTGCTCGACGTCAAGGTGCTGGACTACCCCTGCCACGCCGCCAACCTGCCGGTCGCCCTGGTGCCGAACTGCGCCGCTACGCGTCACTGCCATTTCCATCTCGACGGCTCCGGCCCGGCCAAGCTAGAAGTGCCGAAACTGGAAGACTGGCCGGCCGTCACCTGGACACCGGACCTCAAGGCCGCCACCCGCGTTGACCTCAATACCCTGACCAAGGACGAAGTGGCTGCCTGGAAGCCGGGCCAGAAGCTGCTCTTGAACGGCAAGATGCTGACCGGCCGCGATGCCGCGCACAAGCGCATCGCCGACATGCTGGCCAAGGGTGAGCAGCTGCCGGTCGACTTCACCAACCGCGTCATCTACTACGTCGGCCCGGTCGACCCGGTGCGCGACGAAGTGGTCGGCCCGGCCGGCCCGACCACCGCCACTCGCATGGACAAGTTCACCCGCATGATGCTGGAAAAGACCGGCCTCATTTCGATGGTCGGCAAGTCCGAGCGCGGCCCGGTCGCCATCGAGGCGATCAAGGACAACAAGTCGGCTTACCTGATGGCTGTCGGCGGTGCCGCCTACCTGGTGGCCAAGGCCATCAAGTCGGCCAAGGTGGTCGGTTTCGCCGATCTGGGCATGGAAGCCATTTACGAGTTCGACGTCGAGAACATGCCGGTCACGGTGGCTGTCGACTCCAGCGGCAGCAGCGTCCATGAGACCGGCCCGAAGGAATGGCAGGTCAAGATCGGCAAGATCCCGCTCAAGGCCTGATCGGGCATCGTCCACAAAAAAACCGGCGATCCGCCGGTTTTTTTGTGCCTGCAAAACGACTACATCATCATCCGCTCGGCGCGGGCCCTGGCCCACAGACGGCGATTCATGTCCTCGATCGGCAGCCCGAAATGGAAAGCCTGTTCGATCTGGTTCAGGATGGGCATGATCTGTAAGCCGACGTTGCCCAGGCAGGGGGTCATCGCCTCGGCGGCAGTCGCCGACAGCAATTCCTTCAGGCGGGACAAAAACTCGTCCTGCTTGATTTCCGGCAACGGATTGGCACTGGCGCAGGCCACCTGATTGCCGCCGGCACGCTGGGCTGCCTCCAGACGGCCGTTGGCCAGCAACAGCAAATCGGAACCGGACAGGCTGGCCCCGTCCTCGGGCAAGGTCGCCACCCCGACGCTGACAGTCACGGCGATACGCTGCCCCTGCACCGAAATCTGAGCAGCCGCCAGCGCCTTGCACACCCGCTCGGCAAAACTCGCGCACATGGGCCGATCGGTCTGCGGCGCCACGATGGCCACCCGCCCGGGTGCCAATTGGCCGATACAGTCGTCGGTCCGGATCTTCCTGGCCAGCAAACCGGAAAACTTGAGGGCCACCTTGTCGGCCAGTTCGGCACCGTAGCGTTCGATCAAGCGGTCGTAGGCATCCAGCCCGAACACCAGCACACCAACCGGCCGCCCTTGGCCGGCTGCCGGCAACAATTCCAGCAGACGATCCTCGACCTGGCGGCGGCAGGGAAAGGCGGCGGCCCGTTGGGCCGCCGTTGCAGCCTCGCCGGACAAGCCGTCGACCTGCCCGAGGATATCGCTCCCCACGCCGGAAAACTCCGCCCCCAGGACCGGCCGGTCAAGCTCCGGCGAAGCCGCCTTGCCCCCGGCCGGATCGGGCTGTCCGATCATGGGCAGCATCTGGAGCAGAAGCCGGTTGATCAACCCGATCATCTCGGCCGCCGCCAGGCTCTTCGGGATGAAACCGGAGACTCCGCATTGGCTGGCATGCTGTTTCTCGGTTTCCGAATAGGTATCCGAAACCAGCATGAAAAAAGGCATTTTGTTCAGGCGACACAACTTGTTCGCGCGCATCCGTTCGGCCAGACCGAGACCGTCCAGCTTGGCCAGGTTATGGGCCGAAACGACCGCCACGATAGAGCTGTCCAGAACCAGCGTTTGCCATGCCGACTCGCCATTGGTTTCCTCGCAAACCTTGAAATGCCCCTTCAAATACTTGGCCAGGGAAGCGCGGATAACCTTCGATGCATCGACAATCAGTACTTTTTTCAAATGCGTCATGTCTCTCCTGTGCAGGGAAAACCGTTCTATGCGGCTTTTGGTGATGACTAACTCGAAGATTTTATTTGATCCATCAAAAAATAACGACTTTTTACAAGACTTTTCAATACCAAATGTCCTACCTGTTTTTTCCCCACTTGCATTTGCCAGCCGCCTCGGCCATAGTTCGCCTTCGCTTTTTCAACCCCCATCCGTTCCGCCCATGACCAACGCCCGCCACTTCCGCTCACGCCCTGCCCGCGCAGTGCCGGTTGTCGTCGTTCGCGTAGTCGTCGTAGTAGGCGTCGTTACAGACACGCCGTCGCGGATCGGGTAGCAGAACAGTACAGACTTCCCAAAACCCCGCCGGCGCAAACCGGCGGGGTTTTGTTTTGGAGTCCCGCCGGTTGCGCCACCAACCAGCAAGGAGAACTCCATGACCGAAACACTGACCGGCGCCCAGCTCACCATCCGGCTGATCGAGCGCCAGGGCATCCGCACCGTCGCCGGCATTCCCGGCGGCGCCATCCTGCCGATCTACGATGCGCTCGGCCAGTCGCCCCTCATTCATCACGTGCTCGCCCGTCACGAACAGGGCGCCGGTTTCATGGCCCAGGGCATGGCCCGGGTCAGCGGAAAGCCGGCCGTCTGCCTGGCCTCTTCCGGCCCCGGCGCGACCAACCTGCTGACGGCGATCGCCGACGCCAAGCTCGACTCCATCCCGCTGGTGGCGATCACCGGCCAAGTGCCGCGTGCCATGATCGGCACCGATGCTTTCCAGGAAGTCGACACCTACGGCCTGAGCCTGCCGATCACCAAGCACAATTTCCTGGTCGGCTCGGCCGAGGAATTGCTCGAGGTCATCCCGCGCGCCTTCGCCATTGCCGCTTCCGGCCGTCCCGGCCCGGTGCTGGTCGACATCCCGAAAGATGTGCAGACCCAGGCCATCGATATCACTTCCTGGCCGGAACCAGGCCAGGCCACGCGTACACCGCCGCCCACCGCGACGCAGATTGCCACCGCGGCGGCAATGATCGATGCCGCGCAGCGCCCCATCCTCTATCTCGGTGGCGGCGTCGTCCATGCCGGCGCGGCAAAGGCTGCGGTCGACCTCGCCGAGAAGGCCGATTTGCCGACCGTGATGACCCTGATGGCGCTCGGCGCCCTGCCCGTCGACCACCCGCTGTCGCTCGGCATGCTTGGCATGCACGGCGCCCGCCACACCAACCTGGCGCTCGACGAATGCGACCTGCTGATCGCCGTCGGCGCCCGCTTCGATGACCGTGCAACCGGCAAGGTGGCAGCCTTCTGCCCGCAGGCGAAGATCATCCATATCGACATCGACCCGGCCGAACTCGACAAGATCAAGACCGCCCACCTCGCCATTGGCGCCGATGTCGGCGAGGCCCTCGGTCAATTGCTGCCGGCCGTCGGCGAACAACGGCGCGAGCGCTGGCTGGCGCGTATCGACGAATTGCGCCGCGAATTCCCGTTCCAGATGCCGGATGCCGGCAACCCGCGCTCCCATTTCGGCCTGATCCGTACCGTGGCCGCCTGCCTCGACGACACGGCGATCATCGCCACCGACGTCGGCCAGCACCAGATGTGGGTGGCCCAGGCCTACCCGCTACGCCGGCCGCGCCAATGGCTGACCTCGGGCGGCCTCGGCACGATGGGCTTCGGGGTACCGGCGGCGATCGGCGCCGCGCTGGCCGAACCGCAACGCACGGTCGTCTGCTTCACCGGCGACGGCTCGATCATGATGAACCTCCAGGAACTGATTACCGCTGCCGAGGAAAAGGTCAATGTGAAGATCGTGCTCATGGACAACGCCTCGCTCGGCCTCGTACATCAGCAACAGACGCTGTTCTATGGCGAACGTCTGTTCGCCTCGCAATTCCGGGTCACGCCCGATTTCATCAAGGTTGCCCAGGGCCTCGGCATCGCTGCGGTCGACCTCGACCTGGCGGCCAATCCCTGCGCCGCGCTTATGGATGCCATCGCCCGCCCCGGCCCCTGTCTGATCCACGCCAGCATCGACGTCGACCAGAAGGTCTACCCTATGGTGCCACCGGGCGCCGCCAACCACGACATGATCGGAGCCTGACATGAACGCCACCCACCGCAACGAACAGCAAGCCATCAGCCGTGCCGTGCTGGAAATCGACGTCAACAACCACCCCGGCGTCATGTCGCATGTGGTCGGTCTTTTTTCCCGACGCACCTACAATGTCGAGGGCATTCTCTGCCTGCCGGTCGACGACGGCCGGCACAGCCGGATCTGGCTGGCGGTCAACGAGGACCAGCGCCTGCCGCAGATGATCAAGCAGCTGGAGAAGCTGGAGGATATCCTGGCAGTCCGCCGGCATGACGCCGACCACGCGGTATTCGCCCGGCTGGAAGCCTTCTTCCAGCCGCGTTGATCAATCGTGCATGCAGAGCACTGAAGGATCGGTCAGGCCGGCATCGGACATCAGCTGGAGATTGTCCAGCACACGCATGCTGGCCTGCTCCATCGCTTCGACGTGGCGCAACATGGCCACGGTGTCGCCGGCCTGCCGCGCCTTCAGTGCCTCAATACCGAAGCGGTGCACATCGATGTGCGGCGCCTCGATCTCGCGATAGCCGGAGAGCCGGCTGAAGCAGTCGCGCCCCTCGCCTTCGTAATACCACTTGCCGAGCCGGCAGGCGGTATGCGAGGCCACCTGACCGGGATCGACCGCCTCCAGCCCGAACAGACCGAGGTAGATGCGGAACTTGAACACCAGGTGATCGACCTTGGCTACTTCGACGAAGCTCTTCAGGGCACTGCCGGCGATGACCTGCTCCATCTTGCCGGACAGCACCATCAGTCGGCGCATGTCCTCGGTCGCCTGCACGCCGCGTTCGCTGTAGTCGTCGGCGGTGTGGGCCAGCGTTTCCATGGCCGTCTTGGCCTGCGAGGAGTCGTGGCGGATGCCAGTGACCAGGCCGTCGATATCCTTGGTCGCCTTGGCCGTCCGTTCGGCCAGCTTGCGCACCTCGTCGGCCACTACGGCGAAGCCGCGCCCCTGCTCACCGGCACGGGCGGCTTCGATGGCCGCGTTGAGCGCCAGCAGATTGGTCTGGTCGGCAATTTCGTGAATGAGCTGGACAATGGCGCCGATTTCGCCGGCCTGTTGCGCCAGGGCATCGACTTCGCGGGCGGCGGTCGCCGAATCCTCGGCCAGGCGGTGCAGGTTCTGGGCGATTTCCGTCGTCGTCTGGCCGCTGGCCGCCGACACCTTGGCGGCCTCGACCGCCTGTTGCTTTTCTTCCTTGAGCAAGGTGGCCATCTGCCCCAGGCTGCCTTGCGAACTGCTCAGCGACTGGCTGAACAACGCGAGGTTTCGCAGGATGGAACGCAAATTCTCACATTCCGCTTCTTTTTGTGCATTTGCCTGTTGCTGCGCCAGCAAGTCCTGCCTCACTGAGGCCAGCTCGGCAGCCAACGCCTCTTCGCGTTGACGAGCCTGTTGCAGTTCACGCTCCAGCTCGGCCAGGCGAGCTCCATTTCCCCAGAACATTCGATCCCTCCACCCTCTTTTTCGCCGGAAAAACATTTGATTTTCCAGGACAAATCAGAGGCATCTGTTTTTATGGTCAAAACTTCAAAATTTCATTAACCGACCATTATTACAAATTGGTGAATCCATGTCACTGCTAATCGGGGATTACTCGCCCCGCCCACCCCGGGCGCGGACCAGGGCCTCGTAGGCCTTGACGACCCGCAACTGCTCGTCGCTGATCGACTCGAAGCGCAGGCCGACCAGATGCTGCTTGCCGACGCGGCGGATACGCATGACGCTGACGAACGCCTCGACCGGGCAGGCCAGGTCAGGCGACTCGATACGGCAGGTGCCAACCTGGCCGTCCGGTTTGGCTCCGAGCAGCGCCACGTCGAGCCGGACCCCGAAGCCGGTGACCGAAAGATCGGCGACGGGCAGGTCGAATTGCCGCCCACCAAAAACAAGATGCACTTTCCCCTGCAAGGCAAAGCGGTGGGAGCGACGACGTTCTCTCATGGGCAAAATCAGCTGTTTGGGATCAAGGAATCATTGTCCCACGGGCGCTATACTCCCTCCACTTTTTCCGCCTAGCCCGAGCAGACCATGCCGACCATCTCCTGGCAAAGCCAGCACACTTATACCGACATCCTCTACGACGCCGCCGACGGCATCGCCCGCATCGCCATCAACCGCCCCGAACGGCGCAACGCCTTCCGGCCGGAAACGGTCAATGAACTGATCGATGCCTTCCACCGCGCCCAGCGCGACAACGCAATCGGCGCCATCATCCTGACCGGCACCGGCGACGAAGCCTTCTGCGCCGGCGGCGACCAGAAGGTACGTGGTGCCGAGGGCTATATCGACGAAGGCGGCACGCCGCACCTCAACGTGCTCGACTTGCAGATGCAGATCCGCCGCTGCCCGAAACCGGTGGTGGCCATGGTCGCCGGCTATGCCATCGGTGGCGGCCATGTGCTGCACCTGGTCTGCGACCTGACCATCGCCGCCGACAACGCCCGCTTCGGCCAGACCGGACCGCGCGTCGGCAGCTTCGACGCCGGGCTGGGCGCCGGCCTGATGGCGCGCACCATCGGCATGAAGCGGGCCAAGGAAATCTGGCTGCTCTGCCGGCAGTACGACGCTGCCACCGCGCTCGACTGGGGCCTGGTCAACGCCGTCGTACCGCTCGCCCAACTGGAAGCCGAAACCGTCGCCTGGTGCCGCCAGATGCTGCAACTGTCGCCGATGGCCCTGCGCATGATCAAGGCCGGCTTCAATGCCGACACCGACGGCCTGGCCGGCATCCAGGAATTGGCCGGCAACGCCACCGGCCTCTTTTACATGAGCGAGGAAGGCCAGGAAGGGCGCAACGCCTGGCTCGAACGCCGCCCGCCCGATTTCGGCAAGTACCGCAAACGGCCGTGAACATCGTCGCCGCCGACTGGCTGCCCTATGCCTTGCCGTTCAAGCGGCCATGGCAAACCAGTCGCGGCGTCCTGCACAGCCGGCACGGCCGGTTGTTACGTTTGCGCACCGCCGACGGCCGCACCGGCTGGGGCGACTGCGCCCCGCTGCCCGAATTCGGCATCGATGCAGCGGCCACCACCACCTTCGCCGAGGAATGCGCCTACCTCGACCTGGCCGCCCAGGCGGCCGGGCTGCCCCTCAATGCCTGGCTGAGCGGTGAAGCGCCGGTACGGACTCTTGCGGTCAACACCGTTTTAGGCCCGATTTTTAGCCTGACCCCGGAAAGTTTTACCGACAATTTTTCGGTGTTCAAGCTCAAGGTGGGAAGTGCCGATAGCACCGCCGAAATCGCCCATCTGCAACGCCTCTGCCGTAACCTGCCCGGCCATGTCCGACTGCGCCTGGATGCCAATGCTGCCTGGAACTACAACACAGCCCGCGAATTTCTTGCCGCCTGTCGCGACCTGCCGGTCGAAGGCCTGGAGGAACCACTGCGGGCACCGGATAGCGCCGGCCTGCGCCAACTCCAGTCCGCCCTCCCTTTTCCGCTGGCCATCGACGAATCGATCCATCTGCTCGATGCCGCCTTCTTCGCCGAGCCGCCGGTCCGCCGCCTGGTCATCAAGCCGGCCCGCCAGGGCGGTTTGCTCGCCAGCCTGGAAATGGCGCTGCGCGCCCGTGCCGCCGGCGTCGAGGTCGTCGTCACTTCGGCACTCGAAAGTGCCTGCGGCCTGCTCGCCTGCACCCACCTGGCGGCCGCCATAGCCCCGGCCGGCATCCACGGCCTGGCGACGGCGGACTGGCTGGCGGAAGACTGCGGTCAACCGGTGTGCGTCAACCAAGCTTGTCTGAGCTTGCCGGAAATCCCCGGGCTGGGCTTTGCCGGATACCAAGCGGGCTGAGTAAGCCCAGCCGGTCAGGAAGCCGTGCCGCTGACGCCGGCCTTCATGCCCGGCAGGAGCAGGCCGGCGATTTCCTCGGCCAAGGCCTCCGGTGGCAAAGTGTCATCGGGCGAATACCAATGCACCGTCCAGTTCAGCGCGCCGAACAACAGGCGGTGCAACAGCGATTCTTTGACCGACGCCTGCGGCACCGGCGCCAGCCGGCGCAGACAGCTTTTCCAGATGGCTTCGTAACGCTCCATCAAGGCCATTACTTCGCTACGCCCCGTGGTGGACAGCGAGCGCGACTCGTAAAGGAGGGCGGTGACGAAATCGCGGCTCGGCGGATCGTGCAGGAAACTCATATGCTGGCGCAGTAGCACCCTTAACTGCTCTTCCGGCGGCAACTCGCGGCGGGACACTGCTTCCGCGCCGAACAGGACGTGACGCACGCCCTCGATGGCAACGGCATCGAGAATGTCGCGCTTGCTCTTGAAATGGCAAAAAGTGGACCCGGAGGCGATGCCGACCGCCGTGGTGATGTCGCGAATGGTCGTCGCTTCGTAACCCTTTTCGCGAAACAGCGCGGCCGCTGCCATCAGGATATCGCCGCGCCGACTGCTTTCCATCTGCCGACCATTGCTTTTCTTGTTCATCGGTCCATCTCCCGGGGTTGGGGAGTACCGGCGCTTATCGAAACGCGTCGCATCCGTCCCCACAGTAGATGAGAATGCGTCGCAAAGCGAACTATTTCGTGAGTAGGGTTATTGCATGCCCGGCACGAAGCCGGCCACCGCCGCTGCCGGCATCGGCCGCCCATAGAGGAAGCCCTGCGCCTTGAGGCAACCGCTCTCGATCAGGAAAGCCAGCTGCTTGCAGGTTTCAACCCCCTCGGCCACCACTTCCAGCCCGAGCGCCTTGGCCAAGGCGACCACGGCCAGGATGATCGCGGCATTGTTCGGCTTGCTCTCGATGTCGAGCATGAAGGAACGGTCGATCTTCAGGCGGTCAACGGAAAACGAACTCAGATAAGCGAGCGAGGAATAGCCTGTGCCAAAATCGTCGAGCGTCAGGTGCACACCCATTTCCTTCAGGCGGCCCAGGGTCTGCTGGACGCGCGGCGTGTTGCTCATCAGGGCGCTCTCGGTCAGTTCCAGCTCGAGACGTTCTGCCGGCAGGCCGGTATCGCGCAGCACCCGGGCGACGATATCGGCCAGCGCCGCCTGTTCGAGCTGGCGGGCCGACACATTGACCGCCACCCGCTCGTTGCCCTGGCGCTGATGGGTCCACCGCACCGCCTCCCGGCAGGCTTCTTCAAGCACCCACTCGCCGAGCGGCAGAATAACACCGATCTCCTCGGCCACCGGGATGAAATCGCACGGTTCGATCCAGCCCTGCTCCGGATGCTGCCAGCGCAACAAGGCCTCCCAGGCGATGACCTTGCCACCGCCGACATCGAACTGGGGCTGATAATGCAGCTGGAATTCGCGCCGCTCCAGAGCAAGACGCATATCCGTCTCCAGCCGGTGCCGAATGCGGATCTCGTCGTTCATCCGCGACTCGAAGAACATCCAGGCATTTCGCCCGGCTGCCTTGACCTGGTACATGGCGATATCGGCCGCCTGCAACAAACCGTCCAGATCGGCGGCATCGCCCGGATACAGGCTGATCCCGATACTCGGCGAGGTATGCAGCAGGTGGGCACCGGCATCGACCGGCCGGGCCAGCGCCGCCCGGATTTTTTCCGCCACCGGTACGACATCGCGCGGGTCGACGATGCCGGCCAGCAGCACGACGAATTCGTCGCCCCCCAGGCGAGCCACGGTATCGCCACTGCGCACGCAGGCATTCAGACGGCGCGCCACTTCGACCAGCAACTGGTCGCCGACCTGGTGGCCGAGGCTATCGTTGACCTGTTTGAAACGATCGAGATCGATCAGCAGCAGGGCCACGCCCTGATCCCCCCGGCGCGCCGAGACGAGCAACTTGCCCATGCGGTCTTCGAGCAGACGCCGGTTGGCCAGACCGGTCAGCGCATCGTGGCGGGCCAGGTAATCGATCCGCTCCTCGTGCGCCTTGCGCTCGGAAATATCGGCAAACAGCGCGACATAACGGGTCAGACCGTGCGGCAGGCGCACGGTGTTGATACACAGCCACTTCGGATAGATTTCGCCATTCTTGCGACGATCCCAGATCTCGCCATGCCAGTGGTCGTCCTCGGCCAGACTGCGCCACATCTCGCGGTAGAACTCGGCGTCGTGGCGGTCGGAACGGAGAATACGCGGATTCTGTCCGATGGCATCTTCCGGCCCATAGCCGGTAATCAGCGTAAACGCCGGATTGACGCGCAGGATGGTGCCGTCGCCGTCGGCGACCAGAATGGCCTCCGGACTGTACTCGAACACCTGCTCGGCCAGCCGCAACTGTTCGTCTGCCTCCCAGCGGTTGGTAACATCCTGGAGAGTCAGCACGATCAGGCCACTGTCGTCGAGCGTGCGCGACGATACCAACTGCGCCGGAAAAGGCGCCTCGCGGCCACGGGAAACCATCATCGCCTCGCAGGACTGGCCATGCACCAGGCGGCTGAGAAAACCCTCGACGGGAGCGTCAGCCTGTGGCACCCGGCCGATGATGTCCTCCAGTGGCAGGCCGATGACCTCGACCTCGCTGACGCCGAGCAAGACCTCCGCCGCCGGGTTGAGGAAGCGGATGCGATGGGGGGCGGCGTCTTCGATGCCGATCACCCCTTCGCCGATGGCCCGCACGATGGTCTGGCTCATTTCGTTGGCGCGGGCAATTGCCGACTGGATTTCCAGGGCCTTGCGCTGGGAAATATCCGCCGCCGTGCCGAGAAAGCCTTGCAGACGCCCGGCCTCGTCCCTCAAGGAGCTCACCGACAACAATACCGGCAAGCGGCTGCCGTCCTTGCGGACATAGGTCCATTCGCGCTCTTCGCTCAAGCCCCGCCGTGCCTTGGCGACAAACACCTCGAAGCCGGGTTCGACCGCCTCGCCCAGTTCTTCGCTCAAGCTGCGTGCCCGGGCCACGACCTCGTCGCGATCGTGGAGGATGGCAGGACTGCAGCCGATCATCTCGTCCGCCCGGTAATCGAGCATGCGCTCGGCGGCCCGGTTGAAACTGACGATCAGACCGGCCGGATCGGTCGCAATGATGGCCAGATTGGCGCTATCGAGCAGTGCCTGGCGCCACTCGTTCAAGGTCACCATCTTCTGGTTATGGACCGCCCGTTCGAGTTCGTGGCCAATCCACTGGGCCATCAACTTGAGAAAGAGGAAATCCTCCTCCGGGTGCGGATGCTCGACCCGCGCCAGGCTGGAAAAGCTCAGTGTCCCCCACGGCTGGTCATCAACCAGGATGCGCGCACCGAGATAGGCCTCCAGATGGAACTCGCGGAAACAGAGGTGATCTTCCCAGGGCGAGCCGCTGGCCCGGTCGAAACCGACCGGATCGTTCGAGGCGATGGTGACGCTGCAATAAGTCCGTGCAATGGGAAAGCGTGCGCCCGGTGCCAAAGCCCCCTCACCGGGGAGCGCCGCCACAATTTCACAAACCTCGTCGGCAATCTGGACGATGCAGCCAATATCCAGCTCGAAAGTGTGCCGTCCGAGCTCCAGCAGGGCACGGAATTTCTCGTCCAGCGCCGACTGATGGTCGGCGGTGATCGCATAAAGCGCAGTGATGCGCTCGTAGGCAAGAGCGTGGGTCATGGAAAGGTGTGCCGGCTGGCGTGGTCCCTTTTAAGCGTCAATTCACGATGTGATACCGCATTTCATTTTCAGCGCAGGATTCTGTACATCAACAATGTTGCCGGCAATGACAAAGTGCCATTCCCCGACATCCACCGGCCATTTGTTGCCGGAAGCTGACAAGCACCTGCTTGCCTCCGACAGCAAGCAGGCTCAAGCCTTGTGAGCCATGCAACCCTCCCAGGGTGGCAACGGGCTGAACAACCTTTCCAGTTCGGCAATGAACACGCCGACTTTCGGCAGTCGCCCCCGGTTGGGCGTATAGCAGGCATACAGGTAGTTGCCGAAACTGGTCTGCGGCTCGAACTCGTCCAATACCCGGCGCAGGCGACCGCCGGCCAGTTCCGGACCACACAGGTAAGTCGGCAGGATGGCCAGGCCATGTCCGGCCAGCACGGCGTCGAGTACGCAATCGATGTGATTGAACTGGAACGGGCTACTCACCGGCACGACGGTTTCCTCGCCGTCGGCAGCGCGCAGGCGCCAGACCCGGCCGCCATCGGGGTGCAGCAGACTGAAACAGTTATGCTGGGCGAGGTCGTGCGGGCTCTTCGGTTCGCCGTGCGCGGCGAAATAGGCCGGCGTGCCGCAGATCAAACGCTGCATAGGCACCAGCTTGCGCGCCACCGCATCTTCCGGTGGCGCCTTGGTCAGACGCAGCGCCAAGTCGATATTGTCCTCGACCAGGTCGACCAGCTGATCGGTCAGCACCAGTTCGCAGCGCAACTCGGGATACTGGGCGACGATCTGCGGCAGCAACGGGGCCACGTACAGCCGGCCGAAGGTGATCGAGGCGCTGATGCGCAGCACGCCGCGCGGCGCCTCGCCAAGGTTCTTGACGGCGATCTCGGTGCTGTCGATCGCCTCCAGAGCACGCAAGGCGTGCTGGTGAAAGATGTCGCCTGACGGCGTCAGGCTGAGCCGGCGGGTCGACCGCTCGAACAGCCGTACGCCGAAGGCGCGCTCCAGATCCGCCACCTGCTTGCTGACCTGTGCCCGCGTGCAATCCAGCCGGCGGGCCGCCGCCGCCATGCTGCCGCTTTCGACCACCTTGACGAAGGTTTCCCAACTATTCAGCCATGCCATGTTGTCAATGATCCGTTGACGTTATGACAAGAATTATCGGCTTTTTGCCAATCATTTTGGCAACTATAGTGACGACACAATTCAAACAAACGGAAAACCCCATGTTGCGCTCCCTCAACCGCCCCGACATCCTGATCGTCACCCTGGCCGCCGCCGGCATCCTGATGGTCACCATGGGCGCCCGCCAGTCGCTCGGTTTGTTCATCGCCCCGATCCAGGGCAGCACCGGCCTGGATATCGCCACCATCAGCCTGGCCCTGGCCGTCGGCCAATTCACCTGGGGTGCCATCCAGCCGGTGGCCGGCGCCGTCGCCGACCGCCACGGGCCGCGCGCCGTATTGATTGGCGGCCTGGTCATCCTGGCCCTCGGTTGCGCCATCACCCCGTTCATGGGTTCGGGCTTCGGCCTGATCGTCTCGCTCGGCCTGCTCTCCGCCATCGGCTCCGGTGCCGGCAGCTTCTCGGTGCTGATCGGTGCCGCCGCCCAGCGCCTGCCGATCGAAGCACGCGGCTCGGCCTCCGGCGTCATCAATGCCGGCGGCTCCTTCGGCCAGTTCGTCTTTGCCCCGGTGTTGCAAAAGCTGATTCAGGCGCTGGGCTGGATGGGTGCCATGTGGGCGATGGCCGTCGTCTGCCTGAGCGCCCTGCCGCTGGTCGGCAAGTTGACCCGGCCGGTGGACGGCCATGTCCCGCACGCCCATGAAGAGGGCGGGCTGAAGAAAGCCATCGGTACGGCGATGCAAGACCGCAGCTACCTGCTGCTGCACGCCGGCTTCTTCACCTGCGGCTTCCACATCGCCTTCCTGGTCACCCATCTGCCGGGCGAGGTCAATCTGTGCGGCCTGCCGCCGTCGGTGGCCAGTTGGTCGCTGGCCATCATCGGCCTGGCCAACATCTTCGGCAGCCTGTACGCCGGTTCCTGCGTCGCCAAGTACCGCAGCAAGTACGTGCTGGCCGCCATGTACGGCTCGCGCGCACTGTTGATCGCCCTCTACCTGCTCGCCCCGCGCACCGAGCTGACCTTCTACCTGTTCGCCGCCGGCCTCGGCTTCACCTGGCTGGCCACCGTGCCGCCGACCGCCGCCATCGTCGGCAAGCTGTTCGGCATCCGCTACCTGGCCACGCTGTTCGGCCTGACCCTACTCAGCCACCAGATCGGCGGTTTCCTCGGCGCCTACCTGGGCGGCCTGGCCATCACCCAGTTCGGCGACTTCGGCTGGATGTGGTACGCCGACATGGCGCTGGCCGCCGCCGCCGCCCTGCTCAACCTGCCAATCCGCGAAGCACCGGTGGCCCGCCCGCTGGCGCCGGCTGCCGCCTGAACCGGGAGAACACGATGAGCCATTTCCGCCCCGACATTTCGATCGAGCTCCTCAACGAGCGCGGCAGCGAATACCTGCCCGGCTATCTCGGCATCGAGATGCTCGACCTGGCGCCCAACACCCTGCGCAGCCGGATGCCGGTCAAGAAGCTGCATTTCGCCCCGAACGACTTCCTGCACGCCGCCAGCATCGTCGCCCTGGCCGACACCACCTGCGGCTACGCGACCATCGCCCACCTGCCGGCCGGCGCCCAGTCGTTCACCACCATCGAGCTGAAGAGCAACCATCTTGGCACGGTCAGGGACGGCAGCATCGCCTGCGTCGCCACCGCCCAGCACCTAGGCCGCAGCACCCAGGTCTGGGACGCGGTGGTCAGCGACGAAGCGAACGGACGGAAAATCGCCCTCTTTCGCTGCACCCAGATGATCCTCTGGCCGAAAGGCTGAAACCGCCGTTTTCTTGATCTGCCTCGTCCCGCCCACTTAGGCCGGCTGCGTATAATCGGCCGCTTATGCAAGCCGCCCATTCCCTCGCCGATCACCTGCAAAACGCCGCCCGCTCTCACCCGGATGCCCCGGCCCTGATTGCTGGCGGCCAGCACTGGTCGTTTGCAGAACTGCTCGCCGACAGCGCGGCGCTGGCCGCGACGCTGGCGGCTGGCCCGAGACCGCTGCGCCTGGCCGGCAGCAGCCTGGAACTGGCCCGCCACGCCTGGGCCTGTGCCCTCAAAAATCGGCCATTCTGGCCGGTCGACCGCAAGCATTCGTCGCCAGTGCCGAACGTCGCGCCGGACATCGCCCTGATCATCTCGACCAGCGGCAGCGAAGGCCAGCCGCGCGCCGTCTGCCTGAGCCGGGCCAACCTCGAAGCCGCCGCGGCCGCCGCCAACCGGCGCCTGCCGCTCCACCCCGGCGACCGCTGGCTGGCCTGCCTGCCGCTCTACCACATCGGTGGCCAGGCCATCCTGTGGCGCTGCACGCGGGCAGCGGCCAGCGTCCTGCTGCACGAAGGCTTCGATACGACGGCCATCGCCAACGACCTGGCCGCCCACCCGGTCAGCCATCTGTCGCTGGTGCCGGCCATGCTGGCCCGCCTGCTCGATGCCGGCATCCGCCCGCCGGCCAGCCTGCGCCATGTGCTGGTTGGTGGCGCCGCCTTGTCGCTCCCGCTGTACGAACGGGCTAGCGCCGCCGGCTGGCCGCTCCACCCCAGTTACGGCATGAGCGAGACGGCAGCGCAGATCGCCACCTGGACGCCGGCTGACGGGCCATGGCACGAAGGCCTGGTCGGCCGCCCCCTTGACGGCAACGACATCGCCATCGCCGCCGACGGCCGCATCCGGATTCGCGGGCCGCAGGTCATGGCCGGCTACCTCGACGGCGGCGCTCCCGATGCCGACGGCTGGCTGCCCACCGGCGACCTCGGTCGCCTCGACACCGCCGGCCGGCTGACCGTGCTCGGCCGCGCCGACGACATGCTGATCAGCGGCGGCCGCAACGTCCATCCGCTTGAAGTCGAATCCTGCCTGGCCGCCTGCCCCGGTGTCGCCGATGTGGCGGTCACCGGTCTGCCCGACACCGTCTGGGGCGACCTCATCGTCGCCCTGGTCGCCGGCGAGGCCAGCGACGCGACACTCAATGGCTGGGTCGTCGAACGGCTGCCGAGCGCCGCCCGGCCGCGCCGCTTCGTGCGCCTCGCCCAGTTGCCGCGCAACGCCACCGGCAAGCTCGAACGCGGCGTGCTGCGCCGCCTGGCGGCAGAGGCCGGCGCATGATCACCAGCCTGCGCCAGCTGCTGGCCTCGACCGAACTGGCCAGCCAACTGCGCCAGCTGGCGGCCGGCGCCCCGGCCGCGACGCCGCTCAGCCTGACCCATGAACTGCCGGCCGGCGACCACGACCTGCTCGACCTGCTGCCGGCCGCCGCCCCCTTCTGGTTTAGTGCCCGCCCGAACGCGGCCGAAGCCCGGCTGGGCATCGGCCATGCGTTGCAGATCGCCAGCAGCGGCCCGCACCGTTTCGCCGCGCTCGACCAGGCCTTCAAGGGCTTTTGCCGGGACTGGCGCCACCAGGGCCAGGCGCTGGCCTTCACCGGCTTCGCCTTTGCCGACGACGGCGGCGGGCCGCTGGCCAACGCCCTGCTGGCCATTCCGGCCATTCTGCTCAGCCGCCACGGCCGGCGCTGCAGCGTCACCTTCAGCACCCCGGCCGGCCATGTCGGCGATGCCATCGAGCGCTGGCAGGCACTGCTCGCCCCGGCCGCCCGGCACGGCCTGCCCGCGCTCAAAATCGCCCCCGACAACCCGTTGACCGCAAGCGCCTGGAACGCCCGGGTCCAGGCTGCGCTACGCGCCATCGCCGACGACAAGCTGGCCAAGCTGGTGCTCAGCCGCAGCCGGCGGCTCGAGGCCGATGGCGACATTGAGGCGCGCCCCATCCTCGCCGCGCTTCTGCGCCAGCAACCGGACAGCCTGGTCTATGCCCACGGCCACGGCCGGCACTGCTTCATCGGCGCCACCCCGGAACGACTGCTCGAGCTGCGCGCCGGCCGCCTTGAAACGGATGCCCTGGCCGGCACCGCCTGGCCCGGTTCGCCCGCGCTCGACAGCAGCAAGAACCGCCACGAACAGTCGCTGGTCAGCCGCGCCATCGTCGCCGCCCTGGCCCCGCTCTGCCGCGACACCCCGGCGGTCTCGCCTCCCGAACTGCACGGCGCCGGGCAGCTGACCCACCTGCGCAGCCGGATCAGCGGCCAGACCAGGCCGGACACCACGCTATTCGACCTGCTGCGCGCCCTGCACCCGACGCCCGCCGTCGGCGGCTACCCGACGCCGGCCGCCCTCGACTGGCTGGCCGCCCACGGCGAACAGCGCAACGGCTGGTACAGCGGCGGCTTCGGCTGCCTGACAGCGGACGGCGACGGCGAGATCGCGGTCGCCCTGCGCTCGGCGCTGATCCATGGCCGAACCCTCGACTTGCAGGCCGGCGCCGGCATCGTCGCCGGTTCCGACCCGGCTACCGAATTCGCCGAGACCGACGCCAAGATGGCCACCCTGCTCGCCGCGCTGCGTAGCGAGCCGGCCTGCAAAAACGGCACCGATGGCTGAAGGCTCGACGGCCGGCGCGCAGTCGGCTATGGTCGCCCCTTTGCTGCCCGACCACTCACCGCCATGACCATCAGCCCGACCGCCCGCGCCCAGGCGCAAGACCTGCTCGACTTCATCGACGCCAGCCCCAGCCCCTGGCACGCCGTGGCCACCTGCGAGAGCCGCCTGCAAGCGGCCGGTTTTTGCCGCCTGGAAGAAGTCGACCGCTGGAATCTGCAAGCCGGCGGCCGTTACTACGTGGTGCGCGGCGGCTCGGCGCTCATCGCCTTCGCTGTCGGCAGCCAGCCGGCGGCCGAATCCGGCCTGCGCCTGATCGGCGCCCATACCGATTCGCCCGGCCTGCGGATCAAGCCGAAGCCGGCCGAGGACGCCGCCGGCATGGTGCGCCTTGGCGTCGAAGTCTATGGCGGGCCGATCCTCGCCACCTTCGCCGACCGCGACCTCGGCCTGGCCGGCCGGGTGCAGGTACGCATCCCCGGCGGCTTCGAGTCGCGCCTGCTGCGCTTCGATGCGCCGCTGCTGCGCCTGCCCAACCTGGCCATCCACATGAACCGCGAGGTCAACGAGAGCGGCCTGAAATTCAACAAGCAGACCGAACTGCCGCTGCTGCTCGGCGTCGCCGACGACCGCAAGGCCGACGCCCGCTTCCGCCAGCCGATTGCCGAGGCGCTCGGCGTCGAGCCGGCCGACCTGCTGACCTGGGAACTGGCCGCCTACGACACGCAAAACGCCGCCTTCTGGGGTGTCGACCGCGAGTTCGTCGCCAGCCGCCAGCTCGACAACCTGGCCTCCTGCCACGCCGCGCTGACCGCCCTGCTGGCGACGCCCAATCCCGCCGCCACCTGCCTCACCGCCCTGTTCGACCACGAGGAAGTCGGCAGCGAGAGCGCCGCCGGCGCCGGCGGCAGCTTCGTGCACGATGTCATCGACCGGCTGGCCGGCCGCGAACAATTGGATAGCGAAGACCGCCGCCGGCTGCTGGCCCGCAGCTTCTTCATCAGCGCCGACATGGCACATGCCTGGAACCCCAATTTCCCGGCCGCCTACGAACCCTGCCACCGGGTGCTGGTCAATGCCGGCCCGGTCATCAAGAGCAACGCCAACCAGCGCTACAGCACCGACGCGGCTAGCGCCGCCCGCTTCATGGCGCTGTGCGAGAAAGCCGGAGTCCCCTGCCAGCAGTACGCCCACCGCACCGATCTCGGCTGCGGCAGCACCATCGGCCCCATCGTCGCCGCCCGCCTCGGCATCGCCAGTGTCGATGTCGGCTCGCCAATGTGGGCCATGCACAGCATTCGCGAAAGCGCCGGAGTGGTCGACCACGGCTACATGATCGGTGCACTGACGGCGGCTTTTGCCGACTGAATCCGCCCCCCGCTGAACCTTGACGACCTGTTCGCTGTCATAACGACAGCCAATCGACGAGGAGAGCAGCGATGCCATGCGACCATGCGGATTACATTCCCCTACAGGCCATGGCGCAATCGCTGACCGTCGCCCTTGGCGAACGGGATCGCCACACCCGCATCCACTCCGAGCGGGTGGTGCAGTTGTCGGCCGAACTGGCCAGCCATCTCGATTTCACCCAGCGCGAACTTGATCTGCTGGCGCTGGGCGCCCAGTTCCACGACATCGGCAAGATCGGCATTCCCGACCATGTGCTGTTGAAGCCGAGCGCCTTCGAGGAAGACGAGTGGGAATGCATGAAACAGCACACGCTGATCGGCGAGCGCATCGTACTGGCGCTGGGCAACGACAAATCCACCGAAGTGGCGCGCATGGTCCGCCATCACCATGAGCATTACGACGGCTCCGGTTATCCGGACCAGTTGGTCGGCACCGATATCCCGGTGTTCTCGCGCATCATCGCGCTGACCGACAGCTACGATGCCATCGCCCTCACCCGCCCCTACCACCGGGCGCGCCGGCACAGCCAGATCATGGATATCCTGGCCAGCGAATCCGGCAGCAAACACGACCCCGACCTGCTGCACGCCTTCAACGCGGTCATCGAAAAATCGGACATGCGGGCAAGCGATACCGACTAAGCCGCGCCTTGCCAAAGCCGTGCTGCGGCAATCTGTCGCAGGCCGGCGACGGCAGCAAAACCTGGCAAATCGCGCATAATCGCGGCCATGCCTTTTCTTGCCTGCGCCACCGACGATAGCGACCACCTGGCCAACCTGCGCCGCCTGGTCGCCAGCCGCTGGGCGGTGCTGGTGGCGACCGCTCTGCTCGTCGTGCTCGCCCCGCCGCTGCTTGACATCGTCCTGCCGCAGTTCCCCATCCTAGCCGTCCTGGCCATCACCGCCCTGTTCAACGCCGTAGCGCACTGGCGCCTGCGCCGGGCCGGCTTGGCGACCGCCGGCGAGTTGTTCAGCCAGTTGCTGGTCGACATCGCCGCGCTCAGCGCCGTGGTCTTTTTCAGTGGCGGTGCCACCAACCCGCTTGTCTCGCTGCTGCTGCCACCGGTCGCCATCGCTGCCCTGACCCTGCCGCTGCGCAGCGTCATCGCCATCGGCGCCGCCGCCATCGGCGCCTATTCCCTGCTTATGATTTATTACATCCCGCTGCCGATGCACGATGCGACGCGGGCGACCCGCCTGCACCTGATCGGCATGTGGCTGACCTTCGCCGTCTCGGCCTTGATGATTGCCGGTTTCGTCGTGCGCATGACCGCGCTGATCCGCCAGCGCGACGCCGAACTGGCCGCTGCCCGGGAACAGGCGCTGCGCGACGAACGGGTGATGGCGATGGGCACGCTGGCCGCCGGTGCCGCCCACGAACTGGGTACGCCGCTCGCCACCATGGCCCTGTTGGCCGGCGAACTGGCCAACGATCCCGCCTTGACCCCGGCCGCCCGCGAGGACATCGCGCTACTCCGCCAGCAGATCGGCGTCTGCAAGGAAATCATCACCGGCCTGTCGCGCCGGGCCGGTGCCGAACGCCTGGAAAATCCGCCGCTGCAAGCGGTCGACCGCTGGCTCGACCAGTTGCGCCTGCGCTGGCAGGCCATCCGTCCGCAGGCCGGCAGCCGGCTGATCGTCGACAGCAGCGGCCCGGCACCGGCCATCGCCGCCGACCCCCGGCTCGAACAGGCCGTGCTCAACCTGTTGAACAATGCCGCCAGCGCCTGCCCGATGCCGCTCGACCTGCACGTCAACTGGAACGACCGGCAGGTCGCTATCGGCATCCGCGATCACGGCCCCGGTTTTCCGCCGGAGGTGCTGGCCCAGGGTGGCCTGGCCAGTTTCCCCGCCCATGCCGGTGGCAGTGGCATCGGCCTGATGCTGACCCGTTCGGCCATCGAACAACTGGGCGGCCGGCTGACCCTCAGCAACCCCGATGACGGCGGGGCGCTGGCCTCGATCGAACTTCCCCTCGCTTGCGGATGAATATGTTTACCCTGGTTATCGACGACGACCCCAGCTTCAATGCCATCCTGACCCGCACCCTGGAACGGCGCGGCCAGCCGGCCATCGGTGCCCTGGCCGGCGAGGCGGCCCTGGCCCTGGCCAGCGAACACCGGCCGGCCCGCGTCGTGCTCGACCTCAATCTGAACGGCAGCTCCGGCCTGGCGCTGATTCCCGAACTGCTGCGCCTCAACGCCGATTGCCGCATCGTGGTGCTGACCGGTTACGCCAGCATCGCCACCGCCGTCGATGCCATCAAACTGGGCGCCGTACAGTACCTGGCCAAGCCGGTCGAGATCGAGGCCATCCTGGCCGCCTTCGAGGCCGACGACGGGCCGGATCTCGAGGCCGCCGCCTCGGACGAGCCACTATCGGTTGACCGCCTGGAATGGGAACATATCCAGCGCGTGCTCAACGAGAACGACGGCAATATCTCGGCCACCGCCCGCGCCCTCAAGATGCACCGGCGCACCCTGCAACGCAAACTGGCCAAGCGACCGGTCAAGACCTGAAGCACGACCGAACAAACAGTTTCACCGCCCTGCGATTTGCTATAACCTTCGTCATATAAGAATGACTTGCAGATCCAAATGTACATCGGGCGTTTCCCCAGCGCGTTTCAAACCCAACCCGGACGGCTGGCGCTAATCGCCACCTTGCTGGCCGCCCTGGCCGGCCTCATGCTCAGGCAGGGACTGCTCGGCAACGGACCGGGCAATATCCCTCTGGAGACGGTTTTCGAGATCGTCTCAGTCATCATCGGTTGCATGATTACCGCCCTGGCCTGGGAAAGCCGCGATCACCGCAGCCCGGCCACCCTGCTGTTCAGCTCGGCCTTCTTTGCCGTAGCCTGGCTCAACCTTGCCCACCTGCTCTCCTACCCTAGCATGCCGGCCTTTTTCACGCCGAGTGGCGCGGAAAAAGCCGCCAATTTCGGTTTTGCCGCCCGGTTGACCGCAGCCGTTGCCCTGTTGGTGTTCGCCCTGCGCAGCGCCCAGCCGCAACCGGCCAAACCCACGCAACGTCGCCTGCTGCTGGCCGGCGCCATCGGCTACACCATACTACTCACCTGGCTTTTGCTTCCCCTCACGGAAGTCATGCCGGCGGGCCCGTTCAAGTCCACTGCCAGTTGGCTGCCGATGTTGCTCAACGGAATGGCTGCCGTTTTTCTCGCCCGCCGTTTCGCCACCCATGGCCATCCCTTCGATGCCTGGCTGGCCTCGGCTTCATGGGTCATGCTGCTGGCCGAGTTGTTCGGCGTGGACAACTGGTCCAACTCCGGTCTGCACGACCTGCTGGCCCATGCCTTCAAAGCCCTGGCCTACCTCCTGGCTTACCGGGCGATGGTAACCCACATCGTGCACCACCCCTATGAGCGCCTGGCCGCCGAATCGAGCCGCAATCAGCGCATCCTGGAAACCTCGCTCGACGGCATCCACCTGATCGACATGCAGGGCAAGGTCATCGACAGCAATCCGGCCTTTGCCGAAATGCTCGGCTATACGCCTGAGGAAATCCGGCAATTGCATGTTGCCGACCTCGAAACGGCTGGCGGCCCGGGCGAAATCGCCGCCATTATCGAACGCCTGCACCAGGACGAACCGAACGCACTGTTCGAAACCCGCCTGCGGCGCAAGGACGGCAGCCTGATCGACGCCGAAATTGCCATCAGCATGGCCAGGCTGCCAGATCAGGAGTTTCTGGTCGTCGCCGCCCGCAACCTGGCCGACCGCAAGGCCAAGGACAGCCTGCGGCTGGCCGGTCAGGTCTTTCAGCACGCTCACGTCGGTCTGCTGATTACAGATGCCGACGGCCACATCGTCGAAGTGAACCCGACGGCCAGCGAAATTACCGGCTACCCCCGCGAGGAACTGCTGGGCAAGCTGCCGTCGCTGCTCAAATCCGGCCAACATGACGAAAATTTCTACCGGGGAATGTGGACTTCGCTGCTGGCCAACGGTTTCTGGAGCGGCGAAATCTGCAATCGGCGCAAAAACGGCGAACTGTATTACGAATTGCTGTCGATCACCTCCATCCGCAACCGGGCCGACCAGCACATCAATTATCTGGCGGTCTTCTCCGACATCACCCGGCGCAAGATGGCCGAGGACCGGATGCGCAAGATCGCCCATTTCGATGCCCTGACCGGCCTGCCCAACCGCCTGCTGCTGGCCGACCGCCTCGATCAGGCAATTGCCCAGAACCAGCGCAGCGGCAAGCTGCTGGCCATCTGTTTCATGGACCTCGACGGCTTCAAGCAGATCAACGACAGCCTCGGTCATGAAGCCGGCGACCTGCTGCTCAAGGAAGTGGCAGTCCGCCTGCAGGGCCTGCTACGCGGCAGCGACACGGTAGCCCGCCTGGGCGGCGACGAGTTCGTCATGCTGCTCACCAACCTCAGCACCGAAGAAGAATGCTGCCAGGCGCTCGACCGGGTCCTGCACAGCGTTGCCACCCCTTATGCCCTGGTCGGCGACACCCTGTCGGAAGTCAGCGTCAGCATCGGCGCCACCCTGTATCCAGCCGACAGCTCCGATGCCGACACGCTGCTGCGCCATGCCGACCATGCCATGTACGCCGCCAAGCAGGCCGGCAAGAACTGCTATCAGCTGTTCGATTCGCGCATGGAGCAACGCCTGCAAGCCCGCCACGACACGCTGCGCCGGGTCGCCCGCGGCCTGACTGCCGGCCAGTTCCAGCTGCATTACCAGCCCAAGGTGGATTGCCGCGACAACCGCGTGGTCGGCGTCGAGGCGCTGATCCGCTGGAATCACCCCATCCTCGGCGAACTGACTCCGAACGAGTTCCTGCCGCTGCTTGAGGACGACGATCTGGCGCTGGAACTCGGCGAATGGGTATTCCGCGAAGCGCTGCGTCAGGGTAACCAGTGGCAGTCCGAAGGCATCGACCTGTGTATCAGCGTCAATGCCTTCCCGCGCCAACTTCAGCGCCCCAATTTTCCCGAGGTGGTGGCCCGGGCAGTGGCCGAAATCTGGCCAAGCCTACAACCCGGCCGGCTGATGATCGAAATCACCGAGAGCGCCGCCCTGCGCGAACTCGATAGCGTCCAGAAAGCTATCCAGGAATGCCGCCGACTGGGCATCGCCTTCTCGCTAGACGATTTCGGCACCGGCTACTCGTCGCTCAGCTACCTGCGCCAGCTCACCGTCGACGAACTCAAGATCGACCAGTCCTTTGTCCGGGACATGCTGAGCGATAGCGAGAATATGTCGATCATCAACGGCCTGATTGGGCTGGGTGCCGCCTTTGGCCTCAAGGTCGTCGCCGAGGGCGTCGAAACCGAGGCCCACATCCACCGCCTGCACGAACTCGGTTGCGACATCATGCAAGGCTACGGTCTGGCGCGCCCGATGCCTGCCAGCCAAATTGTCCCGTGGTTGCGGGATTTCTCGACTCACCCGACCCGGAGTTACGCATGACCGCCCTTTACGACCCGATTGAGTGGAACGACAGCTTGCTGACCGGCGTTGCCGAAATCGACCAGCAACATCGCATTCTGGTCGACTCGATCAACGAGGCCAATATCCGTCTGATGGAGGATCACGAGATCGCGCTGATCGAGCAAATCACCAAGGATCTGCTCAGCTACGCCATCTACCACTTCGAAACCGAAGAAGACCTGATGCAGCAATATGGCTATGAAGCGGCCTCAGCTGACGAAGCGTCCATGCATCAGAAACAGCACCGCGAATTCTCCAGCACGGTCATCACCGTGCGCGACGGCCTGCGCGACGGCAAGACCATCTCCCGCGAAGACCTGCTGGCCTTCCTGAATAGCTGGCTGGTCAATCACATCATGCACACCGACCAGCACCTGGGCGCCTTCATCAGGCAAAAACGCGCAGCCTGAAGCTAAATATTGTTTCATCGCGCCTTGCCGGGAAAGCAACGCTTGACAGTTCGATGATGATGCAGGAGACGGGAGTTCGAAGTCGGTAGATTGATTGTCGCCAAACAGTTCAATCCTACCCCCGCCATGTTGAATGCCATGTTGGCCTTTGCGTTCCGGGAAGGGCCAATGCTTTTTTCATGCCGCGAACCGGCCGATGATTCGCTGCTGATCCAAGGCTCTGAATGATTCAGATACTGTACATTTAAACAGTCATCGGTTATCCTGCACTCAATGACTGTATAAACAAACAGTCAACGAACTATTCCCTTCCCTGAGGCAGGAGTCATCGACATGAAATATTTTCAGAAGTGGTTTGAGCAATTTGCCGGCTTTTCCCGCGATGAACAGGAACGCCTGGCGCGGGCCAGAGCCATCTTTGCCGAGGGCGGCGACATCGCAGCCTATCTGGAAAAGCCGGCCTGCTGGCGCCGCCGGTCGCGTATTTCGGTCGCCCTGTTCTGATCGCTGAAAAATAGGCGCTCAGCCGTAGCGTTCTATATCGCGCAACGAGATCGAGTAGGAATGATGGATCTGCTCGGCGCAATAGCGATGCTCGCTCCCCACCGGGCAGGCCAGGCGGGCCAGGCAGGTCGTCCGGCAGGCCGAAGCCGGCAAGCGGCGATAAGCCAGGCATTTTTGCAGGACAAAACCTTCTGCCGGCAGGGCGCCGGCCGGACAGGCCGGGCGACATGGTTGTCCGGCGCAACGCGCGCAGGGCGAAGGAGTGACCTGGGCTGAAGTCGGCGCCAGATCGGTGTCGGCCAGCAACAGCACCCGGTAGGCATACCAGCTGCCCCAGGTTTCGTTGATGCCGACCATGAAGGGCGAGGCATGGTGCCAGCCGGCCAGTTGGCCGAGCATTTGCAGTCCCGGCGGATTGCCGCCGGGATAGAGGATGCGGTAGTGGTGATCAGGCAATTCCGCGGCAAACCAGCGGTCGACCGCAAGCATGCTGAAATCGTCGATCGGATTGGCCGAGGTGATGCCCTCATCCCGCATTGCGTTCCACAGCGTGGTGCCGCCATGGCCAAACAGGATCAACTGACGGTAGCGGCCCGCCGGATCGAAACGCTGGCGCAGGTCGGCCGCCAGAGCGGCGGGCAGTTGGGCCAGATCAAAGATGGCCCGCAGATTTAGACCGGCCCGGTCGAGAGCGGCGAAGTCGACAACTTGCATCGCCCGCTGGCCGCTCAGGCCCGCCTGACCCCGACCACGCCCTCGACCTCGTGAATCAGGGTCAGGGTGCGCTGCAACTGCTGCAGGTTGGTTACTTCCACGGTGAAGCTCATGTGCGCCTTGCTCTGTTTCGACTGGGTATTGACGCCGATCACGTTGAGCTTCTCGCGGGCGAAGATTTCCGAAATGTCGCGCAACAAGCCCTGGCGGTCGTGAGCATCGACCACGATGTCGCAAGCGAAGACACCGGTGGTCTGTACGCCCCAATCGGTTTCGATGACCCGCTCCGGGTGCAGCGCAGCCAGGTTGGCAAAATTCGGGCAATCCATGCGATGGATGGAAATCCCCTTGCCGCGCGTGATGAAACCCTGGATTTCGTCAGGCGGCGCTGGCTTGCAGCAACGGGCCAGTTGGGTCAGCAGTTTATCGACGCCGACGATCAGGATGCCCTGATTGCCTTCGACCGGCTTGCTCGGCCGCGTCTGCACCTCGTCCGGCGCCAGGGTTTCGGCAAGCAGGTCGCCGCCACGCGCCGTCGCCTGGAACTGGCGCAGGTTCATGTCGCCGCGCGCGGCGGCGATGTACAGGTCGTCGGCGCGGGAGAAGCCCAGCTTGTGCGACAGTTCCTCGATATTGGCCCCGGTCTGCCCGGCCCGCTGCAATTCCTTGGTAACGATGGCCCGGCCTTCGGCCAACGTTTCCTCCAGCGCCAGGTTGGAGAACCAGGCGCGCACCTTGACCCGGGCGCTCTTGGTGTGAATGTAGCCCAGCGTCGGGTTCAGCCAGTCGCGCGACGGGCCACCGACCTTGGCGGTGACGATTTCCACCTGCTGTCCGGTTTCCAGCGCCGTGTTGAGCGGTACCAGATGGCCGTTGACCTTGGCGCCACGGCAACGGTGGCCGAGATCGGTATGCACGCGGTAGGCGAAATCAACCGGCGTCGAACCCTGCGGCAGGTCAACCACCTTGCCTTGCGGGGTGATGACGTACAGCGTCTCGTCGAGCGCCGCCTGCTTGTAGTGGTTGATCCAGTCCGAGCTGTCGGCGACTTCGTCTTTCCAGGTCAGCAGTTGGCGCAACCAGGCGATCTTCTCGTCGTAGTCGTCCTCGCTCGTCCGCTTGCTGCCTTCCTTGTAGCGCCAGTGCGCGGCAACACCCAGTTCGGCGTGCTTGTGCATCTCCCAGGTGCGAATCTGGATTTCCAGGCTGCGCCCGTCCGGGCAGCGCACCGCGGTATGCAGCGAGCGGTAATAGTTGCCCTTGGGATTGGAGATGTAGTCGTCGAATTCCTTGGAGATCGGCAGCCACAGGTTGTGCACGATGCCGAGTGCGGTGTAGCAGTCCTTCAGATCGTCGACGATGACACGCAAGGCGCGCACGTCGTACACCTCGGAGAACTCGACCTCCTTCTTCCGCATCTTGTTCCAGATGCTGTAGATGTGCTTCGGACGACCGTAGACTTCGGCATTTTTGACGCCGGCTGCCGCCAGTTCCTCGCGCACCTTCGCCACCGCATCGGCGATGAACTGTTCGCGCTCGCTGCGCTTCTCGTCCAGCATCCGGGCGATTTTCTTGTAGATATCCGGATGGATGAAGCGGAAGGACAAATCCTCCAGTTCCCACTTCAGTTCCCAGACACCCAAGCGATTGGCCAGCGGCGAGTAAAGCTCCAGTGTTTCGCGCGCCACTTGCACACGCAGATCGTCCGGATTCGCCGCGTAATAGCGCAGGGTCTGCGTCCGGCTTGCCAGGCGCAACAGCACGACGCGAATGTCCTCGACCATGGCCAGCAGCATCTTGCGCAGCACTTCGACCTGTGCCTTGACCTCGGCCGGATTGACTTCGCCAGCCTCGATATTGGCCGCGACAAAGCCCTTGGTGATCGGCCGCAGACGGTCGAGACGGGAAACCCCATTGACCAGATGCGCCGCCGGCTTGCCGAAACGTTCCTCGATGCGGGCGATGGCATGTTCGTCGTGCGCCGGCACGGCGAACAGCACCGCCGCCATGCGCGACTCGGCATCGAGCTTCAGGCCGGCAATGATCACCGACATGCCCAGGGCGTGCGACCAGATGCGCTCGCCACTGCCCAATACGGCATCGCCGTACACTTCCCAGGCGTATTCCACCGCCGCTCTCAGGCGCTGCGCCTCTTCGGCAGACAGCCCCTCGGAAAGAGTGAGGAAAAACTGATCGAAGTCGCTCTGGGCAGCGACGGAATGAACGACGGAAACCATGTCGTGATTATACCGTCTGAGAGAGCCGTCCCCGCTCAGGCATAATTCACGACATGTCGCAAAAAAACGCCAACCTGCTGACCAATCCCTACCTGCTGCTGACCCTGACCGCCCTCTTCTGGTCGGGCAACATGGTGCTCGGGCGCGGCATCCGGGCCGATGTCCCGCCGCTGGCCCTGGCCTTCTGGCGCTGGGCCATCGCCTTCCTGCTCGTCCTGCCGCTCGCCCTGCCGCATCTGAAAAGCCAGTGGCCGCTGCTGAAGCAGGGCTGGAAGCCGGTCCTCGTCCTCGGCCTCATCGGCGTCGGCGGCTACAACACCTTCGCCTACCTGGCGCTGCAGCACACCTCGGCGACCAACGCGGTACTGCTCAACTCCTTCATTCCGGTAGTCACCATCGCCATCTCCTGGGCCTTTCTCGGCAAGCACCTGAGCCGCCCGCAAGCGCTGGGTGTCGTCATTTCGCTGATCGGTGCGCTGACCATCGTCGCCCGCGGCGACCTCGAGGTGCTGGCCCACCTCAACCTCAACCGTGGCGACGCCTGGATGCTGCTGGCCGTACTGGTCTGGGCCGTCTATACCGTCGGCCTGGCCTGGCGGCCGGCCGGCGTCCACCCGATGCTGATGCTCGGCGCGATGACCGGTGTCGGCCTCCTCGCCCTCGCTCCGGCCTATCTGTGGGAAATGACCCAGGGCCGGCAGATCAACCTCCACCTCGGCTCGCTGGCCTCGATCGCCTACGTCGGCATCTTCCCCAGCTTTATCGGCTACATCTTCTACAACCGGGGCGTCGCCGAAGTCGGCGCCAACAAGGCCAGCCTGTTCATCCACCTGATGCCGGTATTCGGCACCTTGCTCTCGGTCATCTTTCTCGGCGAAATTCCGTTCTGGTACCACTACCTCGGCATCGGCCTGATCTTCACCGGCATCTGGCTGACCATGAGGAAGTGATGGGGCTGTTCGACTGGTTCCGCCCCCGGCGGCCGACCGCCATCGACCCGGCGCTGTGGCAACGCACCCTCGCCGGCCTGCCCTTTCTGCAACATCTTGCGGTCGACGAGCAGAATCGCCTGAAAATACTGGCCGAGGCGTTTCTGGCCGAAAAGGAATTCAGCACTGCCGGCGGCCTCGAACTCACCGACGAGATCTGCGTCGCCATCGCCGCACAGGGCTGCCTGCCGATCCTCCAGCTCGGACTGTCGGCCTATCGCGACTGGGTCGGCATCGTCGTCTACCCGGACGAATTTGCCGTCTCCCGGCGCATCGAGGATGAAAACGGCGTCGTGCACGAATTCGACGATGTGTTGTCCGGCGAAGCGTGGGAAGGCGGACCACTGATTATCTCCTGGCACGACGTGCAACTGGCCGGCGACGGCTACAACGTGCTCATCCACGAATTTGCCCACAAGCTGGACATGCTCAACGGCGAAGTCGATGGCGTGCCGGCCCTGCATTCCGGTCTCGGCGACGACGAATGGCGAACCACCCTGTTCGCCGCCTACGACGACTTCTGCCGGCGCGTGGACAGCGGCGAGGAAACCCTGATCGACCCTTATGCCAGCGACGATCCGGGTGAATTCTTCGCGGTGCTGAGCGAAATCTTCTTCGAACAACCCGACCTGCTCCACCGCGAGTATCCGGCCCTCTACCAACTGCTCCGGCGCTATTACCGGCAGGACCCGCTGGCCCGCCTGCCCGGCTCAGCCGGCTGACTGCCGCCCCAACCTCGGCAAATCCCCGCTCAGATAGAGAATGATGCCGTAGGTACCGGTCAGTGCCAGGCCGCCCAGAAGCAACCGGCTGCTACCCTCGACCAGCGCACCAAGCTGCCAGGCGATGGCCGCTGCGGCCACCACCGCCGCCAGCAGACGGGCTAGTTTCGGCCAGTCCTGCAACTGGCCGAACGGCAACCCGGTACGCCAGGCGATCCGGCGCAGGGTCAGCCAGCGATCGACCAGCAGGGCGCCGGTGCTGCCTAGGGCCGCCCCGGCCAGACCGAATTGCTGTGCCCCGAGCCAGCTCAGCCCGACCGACAGCGGCACCAGCAACGCGTTGAGGCGCAGCACGAAGGGGCCGTCCCGGTACAGCAAGGTCAGGCTGGACAACTCGACCAGCAGGACAACCAGTCCCATAGAAAAAACCCGCATGGCCGGCGCCGCCGCCAGATAGCCGGAAGTGAATACCAGGCCGATCAATTCCTCGGCAAATACGAAGGCGAAGGCCAGCATCGGGTAGGCCAACAGCGACACCATGGCGTTGGCGTGTGCATTCAGACGGACGGTGCCGGCCAGATCGTCGGCCGCATGCAGTCGGCTCATGCTCGGCAAAAAGACGTGATTGACCGACTGGCGGCACAGGTTGACCAGGGGGGCGATCAGCGTGGCAATCGAGAAGGCGGCAAAATGGCCCAGCGAAAACAGGCTGGCTACCACCCACTGATCGGCCTGCGCACGCAGTTGATAGAGGGCGTCGGCAAAGCCGAAGGGCGCCGCGTGGGCAAATTGCTGGCGCAAGCGCGGCCGGTCGAACCAGGCGCCGCCCAGACCATGCCAGGTGGCGACATAGAACAGCAGCAACGCGGCCTTGAGCACCAGAATACCAAGCATCAGCCACAGCATCAGTTGCAGGTCGCCAGTCAGCCAGGCGGCGGCGGTCAGCAACAGCGCCCGCAGCAAAGCCAGCGACAGCGTCGCCGCGGCCTGCCAGCGCAAGCGCTCCTCGATGGTCGGCAGCGTGTCGAGCAGCAGCGTCGCGGCATAGACGAAGACCAGGAAGGGCAGGAAGCGCGCATTGTCGCCCAGGCCGCGAATGCTAGCCGGCAGCCATGGGTTGAGCGGACTGACCGCCAGCCCGGCCAGGGCACCGGCAGCGATCAGGTAGAGCCAGGTCTGGTGCACGTAGAGCCGGCGCTGCCCGACATCGACCCGCGGCAGGAAGTAGTAGAGAACGCCGGGCATTTCCATCGGCACGAAACTCATCGCCGTCATGATCACCAGCCAGATCAACCGGTACTCGCCGAAGGCATCCGGCAGTAAAAAGCGGGCCAGCACCACCGGCAGCAGGAACTGCACCGCGTAGCTGACGGCATTGACGCTGCCCAGCGACAAAGCTCGCCGATGCAGGGCCCGGGTCGACGGCACCAGGGGGGTGGCCAGTTCGGTCATCAGGTTAAACCGGCCCGACTTGGGAACAGCGCGGCAGCGCTTGCCGCTGCCCGGCCGCCAACGTCCGGCGCGCCGGGGCAAGCCAGCCGATGGCCCGCCCCAACCATGACCGGCGCCAGGCCTCGGCACCCCTGGTTTTTAGCCCGGCCAGGCCATGCCGCAAGCGGCGCCGGGCGGCGGCCAGGGCGAAGCACAGCTTGCCGGTCCGGGTGGTGGCGAACACGCCGCTCAGCAGTTCCCGTTTGTCGAACCACAACTTGTCGATGAACGAACCTTCGACCGAACCGCTATCAATCAGATCGAGGTGTCCAAAAATCTCGTTGGCCCGCTCCAGCAGATACAGTTCGTTGAGCATGCCCGGCGAAAAGCGGGCATAGGCGGGATCCCAACCGATCTTGAAGGCAAAGGCGCTATTGCCCGACAGCAGGTTGCAGGTCGAGGCGATCACCCGGCCATCGTGCAGCAATTCGGTGAAAAAAACGCCGCCGGTCTCACGAAAGCCGGCGATCATGGCCGTAAAGAATTGCTCATGGGCCGGATTGGCCCGTACCGAGGTGCCAGCTTCGCCTTTCCAGCCCATGTGTTCGAGGGCCAGAAAACGCTCGACGACCGCCTCGGTCAAAGCCGCGCCTGAATGAATGTGCCAGTCCAGTTTCCCTTTTTCGCCCAGACGACGCAGACAACGGCGCAACTCCTTGAGACGGTAGCCGGGAATCCGGTTGATCAAGGCCCGGGCATCCTCGCCCTTGGGCAGCAGGACGGCCCGCCGCATCCGTTCCGATTCCGACCACCAGATATTGTGGCGGCGCGCCGATTCGAGCAGCAGATGCCCCAGCCGGTTGTCGGTGTTCAGCCAGTCGAAGCGGACGCCGTGCCAGCAAGTAGCGGGACGACTGACAAAGGCGAAAAAGGCATCGACGGCTAGCTCGGCCTGCTCAAGGTCGACCAGCAAGCCGCTCAGAAAGGAATGCCGGGAGCGATAGCCAACCAGGAACTGCCCGCCAAAAAGAGGCAACAAGCGCTTGATGTTGAACACGCCGACGCCGATCAACTCATTGCACTCGCTCTCGATCAGGAAGATCCGCACCGGCAGCGCCGAGCCGAGGTGGGCCAGGGCCGGCAAGACGAACATCGGGGTCAGATAGGCGTTGGGCTCCAGCGCGTGCGTGCTCAACTCACGCCAGGCGGCGATCACGCCCGGATCGAGTTCGGCCGGGGCGACGACGCGCACGCTCGCCGCGGCACGCGGCGGCGAGAGACAGCCAGGCATGGCCGTTTCGGGAGGATCCGGGCGCATGGAGTGCCTTTCCAGATAAATACCGGGAGACACTGTAGGGGGGTAACGCAAGCCCGCAACCGAGCCGGCCATGATCCAAACGGATCAGGACGCCGGCCGACGTTCTCCCTGAACACCCTCGCCGCTGCCAGCCAGCGTGCCGGCAAACCCGGCCAGCGCCGCCAGCACCGCCGCTTCCTGGTCGCGTTGCGGCGAATGACCGCAGTTCGCCAGCTTCAGCAGGCGGGCACCGGCCACCCGTTCGGCAATGACGTCGATCTGGCGCATCGTCGCGTATTCGTCGTTCTCGCCCTGGATGGCCAGCACCGGACAGCGGATCGTGGCCAGGGAATCCTCGATGTTCCAGTCGCGAAAGGCCGGCGACAGCCAGGTGTCGTTCCAGTCGCTGAACACGCGCTGGGCATCGTGGTGATAACGGGCCAGCTTGTGCGGCCAGTCGCTTGCGGTCCACGCCGTTTTGGCCGCCAAAATCCCGGCCAGGGTTTTCGCCTCGACGAATTCGTGTGGCGCCATGACGGCGACGCCGAGCGGCACCTCCGGGAAGGCCCCGGCGAAGATCAGGGCGATGCTGCCGCCGTCGCTGTGACCGACCAGCAGCGGCCGTTCGATGTGCAGCGCGGCGAGCAGCGCCGGCAAGGCTTCCAGCGCTTCGCGGTGCATGTAGCGCGGCGTGCGCGCCTCCGGATAAGGCACGGAGCCACCGTAGCCGGCGCGCGACCAGACGACGACCCGGCAGCCGGTGGCGGCGGCCAATTTGGCCGGAAAATCGCGCCACAGCGCGACACAGCCGAGGCCTTCGTGCAGCAGGACCAGTGTCGGGCGCCCGGCATCGACGGCGGGGAAATCGCGGTATTCGACGCGCAGTCCGTTGATCAGGAGATGCTTCATGGAGTCAGCAGGAAATCACGAACGACGGCGACCTGTGCTTCGTCCAGGAACATCGGCGCATGGCCGACCTCGGGAATTTCAACCAGCCTGGCGCGGGGGCCGCGCTCGGCCATCTGCTGCCAGGTAGCGCGCGCCAGCAGTTCGGACTCGGCGCCGCGCACGACCAGGGTCGGACAGGCGACGCGGTCGTAGAGCGGCCACAGCTCGATGTCCTGGTCGACGAAAGCCGCCTTGAATGGGGCCGCGATTTGCGGATCGTAGAGGAAACCCCAGCGCCCGTCGACCCGCCGCCCGACGCTGTGTTCGGTCAGGTGACGCCACTGCCCCTCGTCGAGCCGGCCGAATGGCGCGCTGATCTCCTTCACATAGGCCAGCGCCTCGTCAAAACTACCCCAGGTCGGATCGACGCCGACATAGGTGGCAATGCGCTCCAGCGACTCGGCGGTGATCAGCGGCCCGACGTCGTTCAGGATCAGCCGGCGGATCGGCGTGTTGTCGAGGCTGGCCAGGGCCAGGCCGATCAGGCCGCCCATCGAACTGCCCAGCCAGTGCACGCTGTCCACATTCAGGCGGGCGATCAGCGTCACCATGTCGTTGAGGTATTGCGGTATCGCGTAACCGGCGGGATCGCGCAGGCGGCCGCTCTGGCCGCGCCCGACCACATCCGGGCAAACCACCCGGTAGTGCCCGGCCAAGGCCTGGGCCAGCCGGTCGAAATCGCGGCCGTTGCGCGTCAGGCCATGCACGCACAACAACACGCGCGGATTGTCCGGTGCCCCCCACTCGGTATAGGCCATGCGGTGCAGCCCGGACGGACTGACGCATTGCACACTGTATTTTCTGAAGTCCATGGCTCTCTCCTCCCGCGAAACTCTATCACCGCCCCTGCCAGTAGCGGCGATATTCGCTGCGCCAGGCACTGACCCGCACGCCGCCCTCGCCGAGGGCGACCCGCAAGGCCCCGTCGCGGTCGGTGCGCCACAGTCGGCTGCCTTGCCGGCGATGGCGCTCGACGATATCGTCCTTGGGGTGACCGAAACGATTGCGGTAGCCGACCGGGATCAAGGCCTCGGCGGCGCCGACCGCAGCCAGGAAGGCCGCCGTCGAAGACGTCCGGCTGCCGTGGTGCGGCACCAGCAATACGTCGGCCGCCAGTAGTTCCGGGGCGCGGGCAAGCAAGGCGGCTTCGTCCCCGGCTTCGATATCGGAAGTCAATAAGACCGTTCGGCCGCCGGCCGTCACGCGCAATACGCAGGAGAGGTGGTTGCTCTTGCCGCCCAGCGCATAATCCGCCGCCGTCGGGTGCAGTACGGCGAAATGGACGCCATCCCACGCCCATTTCTGGCCGGCCAGACAGGGCTGGCTGCCGGGCTGGCCGGTCGACGAGCGCAGCGCATCCACGGCCAGCGCGGCCTGCACCGAGGAGGTGCCGCCGGCGTGGTCGCTGTCGCGATGGGTAACCATCAACATATCCACCCGGTCGATGCCAAGTGCCCGCAGGTAGGGCACCACCACCCGCTGTCCGGCATCCGACTCGGCGCTGTAGAGCGGACCGGGATCGTAGATCAGCACATGGTTGCGCGTCTGCACCACGCTGGCCAGCCCCTGCCCGACGTCGAGCACGGTCAGCCGGGCTTCGCCGGGTGGTGGCCGCTCGCCCGGCCAGAAAGCCACCGGCACCAGCAGAAGCAGTCCAAGCGCACGGCCGGGCAGGCCGCGCGGCAACAGGCAAACCGCGACGCCAACCGCCGCGGCCACGGCACCCCACAAGGGCGGAGCCGGCGCCTGCCAGACCGGCCAGCCGGCACACCAGCCAAGAAAGCCCATCAGCCAGTCGAGTACCGTATGCGCCAGCAGCAGAATCGGCCACCACGGTATCGCCGCCCCAAGCAGGGCGAGCGGTGTCACGACAAAGCTGATCACCGGAACGGCCAACGCATTGGCCAGCGGCGAAATCAGCGAGAACTGCTGGAAGACGAGCAACAACACCGGCAACGAAGCCAGCGTCGCCGCCCACTGGACAATTCCCCAGGCACGCAGGTGCTGGCGCCAGCCCTGGCCACTGCCGACCAATGCCGAACCGACATACAGCAAGGCGCCGACCGCACCGAACGACAGCCAGAAGCCGGCCGCCAAAACGGCCCAAGGATCGACAAGCAATACGGCCAGCAAGGCCAGGCACAAGGTCCGGCTGGGCGCCACGATCCGCCCGGACAACATGGCCGCCGCGGCGACCAGCAGCATGTACAGGGTGCGCTGGGCGGGCACGGCAAAGCCGGCCAGCAGGGTATAGAGCAGTGCGACCAGGCAACCCGCCAGGACGGCGGCCCGCTGCGCCGGCAGCCTCAGGGCGAGCGCCGGCACGCGCCGCCAGGCCCAGCCGAGCAGACCGCCGAACAGCGCGGCGACCATGGTCACATGCAATCCGGAAATCGAGGCCAGATGCGTTGTGCCGGTGCGGTTGAAGGTGGTCCACAAATCGCCGTCGATGGCTCTCTGGTCGCCCACCGCCAGCGCCACCAGAATGCCGGCCCACGGATACTGCTCGGCCGGCAGGCGGGCCTGGAAAGCCGCGCGTACGGCAAAACGCGCCCGCTCGATCAGGTAACCCGGCCGCCAGACCATCGACTCCAGGCGTTGCGCCGGTTGCGGACGAACGTAGCCGGTCGCCCGGATATTGCGTTCGAGCAGCCAGGCTTCGTAATCGAAGCCGTATGGGTTGGCATTGCCGTGCGGTCGCTTCAGGCGCACGGTCAAGCGCCAACGCTCGCCGGGCCGCAAGGGCGGGCGCTCGAACAACTCATCATCGTAGCGCCCCTGGTACCACGACAACATGATCCGCGACGGCACGACGGCACCTGCGGTCAACGTCTGTTCGACGGCAAATTCGAAGCGGCTGCCGGCACTGAAATCCTGTGGCAAGGCGGCGATCACGCCGACCAGTTCGATATCCCGCCCCTCCCAGGCCGAGGCCAGCTGCTCGGCCAGACGGCTTTCGGCCCGCCAGTCGGCCCAACCGAAACCGCAGGCCAGCGCACCGCACAGGGCCAGCAGACGGTACGGCCAGCCCGACCACACCAGCGCCGGCCAGAGCAGGCAACCACCCAGCATCGCCCACCCACCCCAGGCGGGAAGCTCCGGCCGGGTTTGCAGCAGCAACACACCGGCGGCAAAGGCGAGAATGGACAGGCGCATGCCTTCATCATCGCAGAAAGTGCCCCCCGCCAGAACGGGGAGCGTGGACGAATAGCACCCAAGGCACGGCTTCGCGCTAAGATTGGATGACCATGCGCCGGTTTCTGAAAAAATTCCTGCCCGACCACACCGCGGTCAGCAACAACCGCTGGTTGCGGCCGTTTCAGGATTCGCTGCTGCATCCGCGGCTGTGGCACCTCAATCGCCACTCGGCGGCCGGCGCAGTAGCGGCCGGCTTGGCTTGCGGCCTGATTCCCGGCCCCTTCCAGATGCTGGGCGCCGCCTGCTGTGCGCTGATCTTCCGCATAAACCTGCCGCTGGCCATGCTGGTCACGCTGTATACCAACCCGTTCACCATCGTGCCCCTCTACCTGCTGGCCTACCAGGTCGGGCGCGTGGTGAGCAGTGACGGCAGCGGTTTCCTCGCCCCGCCGGAAATGACCCCAAGCGACATGGCGGCCTGGGGCCAGGCCCTCGCGCTGTGGATCGAGGCAGTCAGCCGACCGCTGTGGATCGGCCTGATCCTGCTTGGCGCCGGACTCGCCCTGTTCGGCTACGTCGCGGTCAAGACGGCCTGGCGACTACATCTGATGGCCGCCTGGCGGCGGCGCAAACTCAGGTCCTGAAACGGGCGACTTCGCTGCTCAGGGTTTCGGCGAGATGGCGCAGGCTATCCGAGGTCTGCGCATTGCCGCAGGCCGCCGCGTTGTTCTCCTCGGCCATCTGGGCGATGCGTTCGATGTTCCGGGCAATTTCGGTGCTGGCTGCTGCCTGCTCACGCAGCGCGGTGGAAATTTCCGCCACGGCATTGCGCACCTGACGCGACTGCGCCTGCACCTGGCCAATGGCATCGCCGGCCAGCTGCGCCTGCTCGACACCACTGGCCACCCGGTCGACACCGCGTTTCATGCTGCTCACTGCCGTCGAGGTACCGGACTGGATGGCACCGATCATTTCGGCGATTTCCTGCGTCGACTTGGCGGTACGCTCGGCCAGCTTGCGGACTTCGTCGGCCACCACGGCGAAACCGCGTCCGGATTCGCCGGCCCGCGCCGCTTCGATAGCGGCATTCAGGGCCAACAGATTGGTCTGGTCGGCAATGTCCTTGATGGTGCCGACGATGGCCGAAATCCGGTGCGACTGTTCACCCAGGGCCTCGACGGCCGCGGCCGACTGGTTCACCGTTTCGGCGATGCCCTGAATCTCGCTGACCACGTCGTGGACGATACGCCCGCCGCGCTCGGCGCCCTCATCCGAGTCACGCGAATAGTCCTGCGCCTCAAGGGCGTTCTTCGAGATGTGGTCCACACCGACGGTCATTTCCTCGACGGCGGCCGCCATGGTCGACGCCGAATCGCTCTGGGCCCCGGTACTGGTCGAAATCTGATGGCTCGACGAGGCCAGCTGTTCGGCGGCCATGCGTAACTGCTGAACATCGCTTTGTACACGGCCGAGCAGCTTGCGGAAAGCATGCGCCATCTGGTTGAAATCGTTGCCGGCATCGTGCAGTTCGTCGCGGCTGGTGGTGACGAACTCGACGGTCAGGTCGCCGTCGGCCAGGCGGCGGGCGCCGCGCGAAAAGACACCGATGCTGCCCAGCACCGAGTAATAGGTACCGATCGACAGATAGGCCACCACCGCCATCACCAGCAGGGTCAGCACGACATTGAAGAGCAGCGCCTGGCTGGCCTTGTCCATGCGCACCTGCAATTGCTGCTCGAATTGCGGAATCAGTGTCTCGAACATGGTCTTGTAACCGTTGTCGATCAGCACCGTGGTCAGCGCGAAATAATCCTGCGGCGGCGTCGCGAATTTTTCGCCGAGGATGTCGTCGCGCACCAGCGCAAAGACCTTTTCGGCACTGTCCGAAAACTCCTTGCTGGCCGGCACTAAGGCGCCCTGGACGGCCGGCGCATAGCGCACCACCTTGTCGAGGTTGATATTCTGGGCACGCAGGGTATGGGCCATTTCGGCGATCAGCGCCGAGATATCGATGCGGCTCTGCGCCGGCAGTTCCTTTTTGCTCAGTACCCCGGTGCCGCGTGCCCGGGTAATGCCGAGGCGCTCCAGCATGGCCGGCATTTTGACGACGACGGTGTCCATCATGTAGTAGGTGTCGATGGCCGGATCGAGCGTCAATTCGGTGTCATCGGCGATCTCGACCATGAACAGCAGCGCGGCATCGATCATCTGGGTGTGCCGCCGGAGATTGTCCGGGGCCGGCCAGCTCAGCCCCTGGCTGCGGATGGCTTCCCAGTCGTCGCGCACCTTCTTCCAGTTGGCGTTGTCGCGCAACTTGGCGCTCAGGCCGGCGTCAGCCGCCACCAGCATGTCCGCCACTTCCTTTTCCTTGGCCGCCCGCTTGTCCTTCATCGCTTCGTTGCCGTTCAACACCCCGGACGACAAACCACGATGCTGCTGCATGAACTGCACCATGCGGTTCATCGGCTTCAGCATCTGCACGCCTTCGAGTTCGTGGCGGGCTGTATTGATATCCCGATTGAGATTGACGAAGACCGTCGCCAGCAAAACCACCATGACGGCAGTGACCGCCACCCCCAGCAACATGAATTTGGCGTTGTAACGCAACCGGTCCATCAGCGCGATGGCCGGACTAAATAGAGCCTGCATGGTATTCCCTCGTAATCCCTTTATATCCGGCCAGCTTCAGGTGTCGAGCCTGCCGTCGTTGAGCAGCAGTACCCGGTCGGCCCGTGCCGCCAGACGCGTATCGTGAGTGACCATGACCAGACTCGATTGCTGCGAGCGCACCCGTTCGAGCAGCAGGTCAAAAACCACACCGGCGGTGTGACCATCGAGATTGCCGGTTGGTTCATCGGCGAGCAGACAGGAAGGTTCGCTGACCAGCGCCCGGGCGATCGCCGCCCGTTGCCGCTCACCACCGGACAGTTCGCCAGGGCGGTGCTCCAGGCGATGACCAAGACCGACCGCGGTCAACATCGCCGCCGCCTTCTCGCGTGCCTCGCCCGCTTCGACCCGACGGATCAAGAGCGGCATGGCGACATTTTCCAGGGCCGAGAACTCGGCCAGCAAATGGTGGAACTGGTACACGAAACCGAGATGGCGGTTGCGCCAATCGCCGCGGTCGACCTCGCCCAGCGCCGAAAAATCGCGCCCCTTTAGCTGGACGCTGCCGGTAGTCGGCGTATCCAGCCCGCCCAGCAGGTGCAGCAGGGTACTCTTGCCGGAACCGGAAGCGCCGACGATGGCCACTGTTTCGCCGGCCCGGACGCTCATATCGACCGCCGCCAGCACCTCCACATCGAGGCCGCCACCGCGGAAGGTCTTGCCCAGGCCGCTGGCCCGCAGAACGATGTCACTCATAGCGCAGCGCCTCCGCCGGATTGACCCGCGACGCCCGCCAGCTCGGATACAGCGTGGCAAGCAGCGCGAGGACGAAGGAAATCGCGGTGACCCCCCAGACGTCGCCCCATTGCAGATCGGACGGCAGGTCGGTGATGTAATAAACCTCTTTCGACAGGAAATGAACACCCAGCATTCTTTCGATAAACGGCACCACGACATCGATATTCAACGCCAGGGCCACCCCGCCGACCACTCCGAGGCCCAGCCCGATGAAACCGACCAGCGCCCCCTGCACGACGAAGACCGCCATGATCGACATTGGCCGCGCCCCCAGCGTGCGCAAAATGGCAATGTCGGCCTGCTTGTCGGTGACCGCCATGACCAGCGTTGAAACGAGGTTGAATGCTGCCACCGCGACGATCAGCGAAAGAATGATGAACATCATGTTTTTCTCGATCTGCACGGCACGGAAGAAATTGGCATGGCTTTTCGTCCAGTCGCTGATATAGGCATCGGCATTGATATAGCGGACCAGTTCGCGGGTGATGCGCGGCGCCTGGAACAGGTCGTCGACCTTCAGCCGCACGCCGGTCACCCGATCGTCCATCTGGTACAGGCGCTGCGCATCCTGCAGGTGGATCAGGGCCAGGCCGGAGTCGTACTCGTACATGCCGACCTCGAAAATGCCGACCACCTTGAACGACTTCAGGCGCGGCACCACGCCAGCCGGCGTCACCGTGCCCTGCGGCGCGATCAGCGTCACCTTGTCGCCGGTAAACACTTGCAGCGAACGGGCCAGGTCGGCGCCGAGCACGACACCGAATTCGCCGGGCTTCAGGTCATCCAGGCTGCCGCTCTGGATGGTCTTGCGGAAATCGGCGACCTTGTCTTCCTCATCGGGCAGGATGCCGCGCACCAGCGCACCCTTGACGCCGTTATCGACGGTGAACATCGCCTGCGACTGGACAAAGGGGGCGCTGGCCCGCACTTCCGGATGCTGCGCCGCCTGCGCGGCCAGCGCCGGCCAGTCGGACAACTCGCCACTGACCCCGGTGATCTGGATATGCGAGGCGACACCGAGAATGCGCGTGCGCAACTCCTTCTGGAACCCGTTCATCACCGACAGCACGACAATCAGCGCGGCGACGCCAAGGCCGATGCCGAGCATCGAAATCAGCGAAATGAAGGAAATGAAGTGGTTGCGGCGTTTGGCGCGCGTGTAGCGCAGGCCGATCAGCAACTCGTAGGGCAATGCCATGGGTAGGGGCCGGGTCGGAAAAGCCGATATGGTACACGCAGTTCGCTGCGCAGTCGGCCGACACCAATACTAGACGACCGGTCTAATTGCTGGCACTATCGCTTCCCATGAATCTTCGCCACGACAACACGCGCCAGCACATCCTCGATACCGGGAAGCGGATTCTTGCCGGCAAGGGCTTCGCCAGCGTCGGCCTCAACGAAATCCTGAGCACGGCCGGCGTGCCCAAGGGCTCGTTCTATCACTACTTCGCCTCCAAGGAACAATACGGCCAGGCCCTGCTAAAGGACCATTTCGATGCCTACCTGGCCGACATCGACGCCCTGCTCCAGGCCGAGGCCGGCTCCGGGCGCGAGCGCCTGATGCGTTACTGGCAGCATTGGCGGCACTCGCAATGCGCCGACTGCAACGAGCAGAAATGCCTGGTGGTCAAGCTCAGCGCCGAAGTGGCCGATCTCTCCGACGCCATGCGCCTGACGCTGCGCGACGGCACCGACCAGATCGTCGCCCGCATTGCGGCCTTCATCGAACTCGGCGCCGCCGACGGCTCGCTGCCGCCGCTCGACCCCATGCCGACGGCGCAGATGCTCTACCAGTTGTGGCTGGGCGCCAGCCTGCTCGGCAAGCTGCACCGCGACGGCCAGGCGCTGGACAACGCCCTGCAGGTCACCGAAAAACTGCTGTCCCGCTGATTCAATAACCCCTAGCGGCCGCCCGCCAAGGCGGCCAGTTTTTAAGCCTTTTGCTTAGACGACCGGTCTAGTAGAACCAAAACGCATTACCCACTCAGGAGAAAAAACATGGTTACCCTGTTCGACCCCATCCAGATCGGCGACATCGCCCTCGCCAACCGCATCGTCATGGCGCCGCTGACCCGTAACCGGGCCATTGCCGGCAATGTCGCCGGACCGCTGACCGTCGAATACTACCGCCAGCGCGCCACGGCCGGCCTGATCGTCGCCGAGGCCAGCCAGATCAGCCCGATGGCCCAGGGCTACCTCGACACCCCGGGCATCCACTCGGCTGAACAGGTCGCCGGTTGGCGCCAGGTCACCGATGCCGTGCATGCCGCCGGCGGCAAGATCGTGCTGCAACTGTGGCACGTCGGGCGCATTTCGCATTCCTCGCTGCTGCCCGATGGCGCCGCGCCGGTGTCGTCGACCGACCAGACCGCGAACGCTTCGACCTTCACCCGCGACGGCTTCGTTCCCGTTTCCACCCCGCGCGCCCTGCGCGACGACGAAATCCCGGGCCTGATCGAGGATTACCGCCGCGCCGCGCGCAACGCCATCGCCGCCGGTTTCGATGGCGTCGAGCTGCACGCCGCCAACACCTACCTGATCGAGCAGTTCCTGCGCGACAGCGTCAATGACCGCAGCGGCCCCTACGGCGGCAGCATCGCCAACCGCGCCCGCCTGCTGCTCGAAGTCGTCCAGGCCATCACCGACGAAATCGGCGCCGGCCGCACCGGCGTGCGCCTCAGCCCGATGACCACCTTCACGGCCCCGCTCGACAGCGATCCGCAGGCGCTCTACGGCTATGTCGTGGAACAATTGGCGCCCTTCGGCCTGGCTTTCCTGCACATCATCGAGGGCGAAACCGGCGGCACGCGCACACCCGAAGGCAAGCCCTTCGATTACGAGGCCCTGCATCGTGCTTTCCCCGGGGCGTGGCTGCTCAACAACGGCTACACGCGGGAACTGGCTATCGAGACGGTGGCTAGCGGCAAGGCCGACCTGATCGCTTTCGGTCGCCCGTTCATCAGCACACCGGATCTCGTGCGCCGCCTGCGTGAAGACAAGCCGTTCAACGAACTGCAGGCCGACAAGCTGTACGGCGGCGGTGCCGAGGGCTATACCGACTACCCGGCGCTGCCGGCCTGATCGCCCTCCCCCCCGGCGGCCGTTGCGCCGCCGGGCGTCCCCGTCCTATGCTTGATGCCCCGCCCACGGAGCCGCCCCATGCCGCATCTGTTCGATTTCAGCTACCACAACCCGACCCAGATCCACTTCGGCCTCGACAGCTTCGCCAAATTGAAGAGTCTGGTGCCGCTGGAAGCCAAAGTCCTGCTGCTCTATGGCGGCGGTTCGATCAAGACCAACGGCGTCTACGACCAGGTGATGGCGGTACTGGCTGACCATCAGGTCGTCGAATTCGGCGGCGTCGAGGCCAATCCGACGCTGGAAACCCTGAATCTTGCGGTCGACGTCGTCCGGGCGCAAAAAATCGACTTCATCCTCGCCGTCGGCGGCGGCTCGGTCGCCGACGGCGCCAAGTTCATCGCCGTCGCCGCGCTTTACGAAGGCGACGGCTGGGACATCGTCTGCGGCAAGCACCGGCCGAAGCAGGCCCTGCCGGTCGGCGTCGTGCTGACCCTGGCCGCCACCGGCTCGGAATCGAATGTCGGCGCCGTGGTCACCCGCGCCGCCAGCCGCGAGAAAAAAGTGTTTTACGTGCCGCCGGCCCGGCCGCGCTTCGCCATCCTCAACCCGCAGGTGCTGGCCAGCCTGCCCGACCGCCAGCTGGCCAACGGCGTGGTCGACGCCTTCGTCCATGTCTGCGAGCAATACCTGACCTACCCGGTCGACGCCCTGGTCCAGGACGGCTACGCCGAGGCGCTGATGCGCGCCCTGAAAACGCTGGCCGACAATTTCGCCCAACGACGCGATCTCGACTGGCTGCAAAACCTGATGTGGTCGGCCAACCAGGCGCTGTGCGGCATCATCGGCGTCGGCGTGCCGCAGGACTGGGCAACCCACCGGCTGGCCGTCGAACTGACCGCCCTCTACGGCATCGACCACGGCCGCACGCTGTCCATCCTGCAACCCTGGCTGCTGCGCGAAACCATTGAGGCCAAGCGGGCCAAGCTGGAGCAAATGGGACAACAGGTGTTCGGCCTCAAGCAGCCAAGCGCCGAAGCCACCATCGCCGCCATCGAAGCCTTCTACCGCAGCCTCGACATGCCGGTGCACCTGGCCGACACCGACGTCGTCGATGCCGATGCCGCCGAGCGCGTCATGCAAGCCGTGCGCGAACACGGCAACGCTGCTCTGGGCGGCCACGCCGAACTGGACGACGCCAAGACCGAGCGGATCATCCGCGCCGCCTGCTCCCGCTAAGTATCTAGTCACGAAGTCGTCGGGCGCCGCTGTGCCGGCTGCCCGGCGACTTTCTGGTGGTACACTTTGCCGCCCCGTTAACCGTCTGGCTTGCCCGTGCATCTCACCCTGCTCGTTCCCGAACTGATCTGGCCCGAACCGGATGACCAATTCACCCTCGGCAAGCTGGCGGCCCCCAACCTCGACTGGCTGCTCGCCCACGCCAGCCTGGAGCGCCAGCCGCGCCGCGCCTTCGAGCAGGTACTGCTCGACGCCTGCGGCCTGACCACCCCGCATTTCGGTCCCCTGCGCCTGCTCGGCGAAGGCTGCGAACAGGCGCGTAGCGGTCACTGGCTGTGCGCCGACCCGGTGCACCTGCGCTTTCACCACGAACGCATCGTGCTGGCCGACGCCGGCGCCTTCGAACTCGACGACGACGAAGCGCAGGCCATCGTCGCCTCGCTCAACGATACCTTTGCCGACATCGGCCACTTCCACGTCGCCGACGCCCGCCGCTGGTATCTGCAATTGAATACCGCGGTCGACCACGCCGTCGAGCCGCTGTCCGCCATCGCCGGCCGCCGGGTAGACAGCGAACTGCCGACCGGCGACGCCACCCTGACCCGCTGGTTGAACGAAGTGCAGATGTTCCTGCACGGCCACCCGGTCAACGAACACCGCCAGGCCGCAGGCAAGCCGGCGATCAACAGCCTGTGGCTGTGGGGTGGCGGCACTTTTCCGGCGCCGCAGCAGGCCACCTTCAGCGGTATCTGGAGCGACAACCCGCTGGCCGCCGGCCTGGCCATCGCCACCGGCACGCCGCTGCATGCCCGGCCGGACAACTGCGCCGCCTTCCTGCCCCAGGCCGGCGCCCGCCCGCTCGTCGTCCTCGACCAGTTGCTGCCGCGCGTTCTCTACGAAGACGGCGAAGGCTGGCGCAACACGCTGCAACACCTGGAAACCGACTGGTTCATGCCGCTGAAAAAAACGCTCGGCAGCAAGGTCGACCGCATCGATCTGCTCGCCCCCACCGTCTACGGCCACCTGCACTACACGCTGACCAGCGGCGAGCGCTGGAAATTCTGGAAATCCTCCCGGCCGCTGCCGGCCATCGCCAAGGAACTCGCCGGTACACCGGCCGAAAAGGCTCAAGCATGACCCGCATCGTCACCCGCAGCAGCCAACCCCGTGTCGTCTGGCAACTCGAACAGCAAGGCCTGCACCCGCTGCTCGCCCGCCTCTACGCAGCGCGCGGCATCACCGACAAGGCCGAGCTCGACTACGAACTCAAATCGCTGCTGCCGCCCGCCGCACTGACCAACACCGACCAGGCGGCCCACATCCTGGCCGACGCCATCGAGGCCGAAGCGCGACTCCTCATCATCGGCGACTACGACTGCGACGGCGCCACCGCCACGGCGGTCGGCATGCGGGCGCTGAAAGCGCTGGGCGCCGACGTCGATTTCCTGGTCCCCGACCGCTTCAAGTTCGGCTATGGGCTGTCGCCGGAAATCGTCGATCTGGCCGCCGAGCAGTCGCCCGACCTGATCATCACCGTCGACAACGGCATCGCCAGCCTGCAAGGGGTGGCCCGGGCCCGCGAACTGGGCATCGCCACGCTGATCACCGACCACCACCTGCCGGCCGAATCCTTGCCGGACGCCGACTGCATCGTCAATCCCAACCAGCCCGGCTGCGATTTCCCGTCCAAGTGCATCGCCGGCGTCGGCGTCATGTTCTACGTCGCCCTGGCGCTACGCGCCGAACTGCGCGAGCGTGGCTTCTTCGTCGAACGGCAAGAACCCAATTTCGCCGACCTGCTCGATCTGGTGGCGCTCGGCACCGTCGCCGACGTGGTCAAGCTCGACCGCAACAACCGCATCCTGGTCAGCCAGGGCCTGAAGCGCATGCGCGCCGGCCGCCTGCACGCCGGGCTGGCGGCGCTGTTCAAGGCCGCCGGGCGCGACCCGAAACGGGCTTCGGCGTTCGACCTCGGCTTCCTGCTCGGACCACGGCTGAATGCCGCCGGGCGCCTCGCCGACATGCGCCTCGGCATCGAATGCCTGCTCACCGACGACGCCAGCCGCGCCCTGCAGATCGCCCAGGAACTCGACGCGCTAAACCGCGAACGCCGCGAAATCGAATCCGGCATGCAGGAACAGGCGCTGCTCCTGCTCGAAACGCTCGACGCCGACGACGCCAGGCCGGGCATCGCCCTGTTCGACGCCGACTGGCACGAAGGCGTGGTCGGCATCCTGGCTTCGCGCATCAAGGACAAGCTGCACCGCCCGGTGTTCGCTTTCGCCCCCGGCGAAGGCGGCATCATCAAGGGTTCCGGCCGCTCCATCCCCGGCCTGCACCTGCGCGACGCGCTCGACCTGGTCGCCAAGCGCGCCCCCGGCCTGCTGCTGCGCTTCGGCGGACACGCCATGGCGGCCGGCGCAACGCTGCGCGAAGAAAATTTCGCCCAGTTCCGCGACCTGTTCGCTGAAATCGCCGGTGAACTGCTGGCCCCGGCCGACCTCACCCGCACGCTGGAAACCGACGGCCCGCTCGAAGGCGGCTACATCTCGCTGGAAATCGCCCGGCTACTGGAAAACGAAGTCTGGGGCCAGGGCTTCCCGGCACCGCTGTTCGTCGACGAGTTCGACATTGAACAACAGCGCGTGTTGAAGGACAAACACCTGAAACTGCGGCTACGCAAAGGCAACAGCCGCATCGACGCCATCCAGTTCAACT
>Ga0316605_10000236_pt1 | contig 46637 bp, 35 predicted proteins | sample OWC_soil_day20_n_FD_207666 | JGI IMG/M metagenome (GOLD analysis project Ga0316605, IMG submission 207666) | Wetland soil microbial communities from Old Woman Creek delta, Ohio, United States - OWC_soil_day20_noCT | ecosystem: Environmental > Terrestrial > Soil > Wetlands | place: USA: Ohio...
AGCTTTAATGTATTCGTTTCCTCCTACATTATCGCAATGGCTTCAACCTGAACGGCAAATTGGGTTGATTGTAACTTTCATACAATTAGGTATTTAATTAATATATACACACGCCTCGTGGCGCACCTGATTAAACGGATGCTCTGCAACGCCGATTAAAACAGATCCGTGTAAATCAGCGTTTGAAAATCTGCGTCATCTGCGTTCCTTAACAGACAAATGAAAAGGACAAAAGATGAATGACGAAAGTCTTAATTGTTAAATTTATTCTCTATTTATAGGAACCAAACAGAATCACTGTGTTTCGCAGTGTTAGAAGGTGTTTCACAGTGTTGTATTTAGCAAATATTAAATTAATACGAAACAATGATCTGTGGGTATCTGTTTTATCTGTGTCATCAGTGTGCTATTAAGAGCGAAGGAATAAAGTAAGAAGTAACAAGTAACAAGTAACAAGTGAGAAGTAAAAACCAAAACCTAAAACCTAAAACCCAATAACTAAAATGCTAATTTTCGCCCTTTGCCTTTCGCCTTTCGCCTAATTTGCATATCTTTGCAACTCACTAACAAATAAAAACTCATGTTTCAGGAAGATTATTTATTGCGGCAAATTAACCAGTTAGCCAGAGCTTTAGGAAAGCTTGTATTTGATTTTATGGGTATCAAAAATACCGGATTAATCGAGCAATATCACCAGATTGCAGATAAAATATTAAAAGAGGAGATCGATTATAATCTTACGGAACTTCTGGATATTCCGAATGATGAATTTGTGACTCATTTGCTCCGAAAGGATGGTTTTAATGATGCCAATTTGAATTTATTAGCTGATCTCTTCTATGAAATGGGATCCTATTTACAAGAAAAAGAAGCCCTCCCCTATTTGAAAAAAGCGTTGATTTTATATCAATACGTGGAGAATCATGACTCCACTTATTCGTTTGAAAGGAGAGCAAAAATGGAGGAGATCCTTCTTAAAATGAAAAATGAAAAATGAAAAATGAAAAATTCTTTAAGCATGTGCGAATAACTTCGATTTTATCAACCCCCATTTAGCTAAACGGTACAAAATAGAAACACGAATCACTCCCAAACCATAAATGAAACTTCTGGATAGATTAATGGATGAAGCTTCTTCAAAATATTTGGTTGGACACGTAACTTCACCAATTTCAAAACCTTTATAAAATATTTGGGCTAAAATTTCATTATCAAATATAAAGTCGTCCGAATTAAGTTCGTAAGGAACAGATTTTAAAACTTCAGCTGAAAAAGCACGATATCCGGTATGATATTCAGAGAGTTTTTGATTCATTAAAATATTCTGAAATAAGGTAAGAAACCTATTTGCTATATATTTAATTAACGGCATTCCCCCTTTTCGGGCACCTTTGCCTAAAATCCGGGAGGCACAAACGACAGGATAAATATCGTTGGCAATGATATAACTTATGGAATGTATTAATTTGGGAGTATATTGATAATCAGGATGTAACATAATCACAATATCCGCACCCAACTCAAGAGCCCGTTTATAACAACTTTTTTGGTTTCCACCATACCCTTTGTTTTGATCATGGATAATAATCTCATTGATTCCCAGTTTTTTTGCAGTAGTTACGGTTTCATCCTTACTGCAATCATCCGTTAGAATCACCTGATCCACAATATCAAACGGGATCTCATTATAGGTTTGTTCCAGAGTTTTTTCCGCATTATAAGCGGGCATAACAACAATAATCTTTTTCCCTTCAATCATTTTTTAGAATAGGTAGCCCATTTTGATGTATAAATTAGCTTTGCTCGCTCCATCCTGAGTATTCAAAGGTAAAGCCCAATCGACAGAGAGTACAAAATTTTCATTCATAGCTATTTTGAGTCCTGTTCCAACTGCAATATGGGGTTGATAAATAGTTTTTGGATCAAAATTGATGTATTGATCCAGTTTAGCCATATTAAAACCCGGATCATTTTGTTCAATATTAGCCTTTACATCATCTTCAACTATTTTATTAGGTTGAACTACCATTCCGATATCAACAAACGGATTAAATCCAATATAAAAATGTTGTTTAGCAATATCAAATTGAAAAGCTTTCCATCGAAGTTCAAAATTAGCATAAGCAAAACCATCTGCTAATACTCTGCTTCTGAGCACTCCCCTGGTTGAGTTTGCACCACCAATAGCCTCATATAAAACCCTTTGCATAAAAATAGTATTCAAATAATTATCTAAATAAAAAGGACTTTTTCCGGCAACCAGCAATTGAGTACCAACTCTATAGGCAACTGACAGTTTATCTTTATATAATGGAATATATTGTTGAAAAACAGCATTAAACTTGATATTATTGAAATCTTTTTGATTTCCAAAAGCAGCAGTATAGGTGAAAAACGCATTGGCATAGATCCCTTTAGACGCATTGGTTTGCTTATTTCTGGAATCATATACAATCCCTAAGCGTAAAAATGGGTGACTTCCCCCTTTGATCTCATTAGTATCAAAAATATTCCATTTCACATATTTATCATACAATTCATCAATATTAGGTAATAAATCGGTTGAATCTTTTCCTTTATTGAGTATATCTAAATTAACGGGACTAATAGAATAGTTCAAGAACCCCAAACCAAGATCCCATTTCCAATTGTTTTTGATAGTACCTTGTAAGTCGCCGGACACTCTAATAAGATCTCTTCTGAATTTATAGAATGCTCTGGATTCGTATCCTTGAGCAGCGGTATATTTTTTGGAATTGTGCCAATTATTATTATAAACTGACTGATATCCGTTATAGCCATAAAAATCGCACATGGCATCAGGAATATAAGAGGCATCCAGAGAGATTCTATGATTTGGAATTAAATATTTAGAGTCATAAAAAACTCTGAAAATACCATATCTTTTGGTCGTATAAGCAGCTTCCAGATAAAGAGAATGAAGATACTCAGGATATTTGGAGCCATCTCCATAATTATAAATATTAGTTAAAACGCCATATTGAAATCCCAAATCTGCATCATAAGCAACACTTGGTAAAATCCCCATATTCCATCCCTTTTTAATTTTCTTTTGAGGTTGTGGTTCTTCATTTTGCGCATTAAGCTGAGCAAAAGTGAATAAGGCAATGATTATGTATAAAAAAAATCTTTTCATAAATGATGAATATTTGAAAATGAATATACTGTTATAATAAAGTTTGAAATAAATAGTACAATGCAACTCCAATATAAGTACCTACTGCATAGCCGGCCAATCCAATAGCTACTCCGCTGATTAAAACTTTTCTGTTTGACATCGCACTAACAACTGGTGGAATAAAAGGAGGTGAACAAAACAGACCCATTTCAGCAACACAATATAAGTCTCCTGTCACTTTAAAAACTCTACATAATGCAACGTGCATTGTGATTGTCATTAAAGTGAAGACAATTAGAAAATATAAAATATTCAAAACTGAAGTATCAATTTTGGTAACATCGAACTTTCCGGCTGCTGAAACACAGAAAAGTAAAATAAAAAACATCCCCAATTCAAATGTTTTGGGTAAATTTCTAATGCGTTTAGAGAATGAAGCAGCAATGGATAATGTAGTAATTGTTAAAATTATTGCCAATTCGTTTAATTTCCCCGTAATCAATATGGAAATACCAACACCTATTCCAAAGAAAATAATTGCAATTAATAGAGCAAGCATCAATCTTGGGAAAACCCATTTATGTAACATTCTATCATATCTTTCAAATGTAACAGAACCAATAACAGCAGAATTTGTATCTGCTGAAGAATATGGATCGTGAAATGGCAATAATTTTCTAAATAATTTGTAACCCCCTCCGGTTAGAAATAAAACGAATGGGAAAACAACAATCATTTGAAATGTTAATGTCAATGTCATCGTTGCTTCAGATACTTTGAGAGCTTTTCCAATAGCAAAGAAATTCATTGTTCCTCCTGAATAAATACCTGTTAACATAGCAGATATTCCCGGTAATTCTTGGATTCCTTTGTTTCTGAAAATAAAAAATGTAACAATGATACAGACGACAATAGAAAAAATTCCAGTCAATAGTGCAGCTAATGCTTTTGGTAATGATTTCGTCCATAATTTAAAATCTGAACTAAATAACATTAAAGGAATTGCAATAGGAACTGAAATGTTCATGATCCAATTTTGAATTTTTCCAAGACTTAACATTTCAGGTTCAGACATAAAAGGAGTTAATGTTAAAAAAAGTGCAGCTAAAACACCGATAGCATATGCAACAATAACTGTTCCAACTTTTTGAATAATCTTTGACTTTTGGTACACATAGATTACAAAAAAAGGAGTTAAGACAAATAAGGCAACAAATAAAGCAACTTTCATATATTTTCAATTTGGTGATGCAAATATAAAACAAAATTGTATAATTTAACATCTATTCACATTTTTTGCATCAAAAAAATCATTATTTTTGCATTACCATTAACAAATTGTGTTCAACATCCAATAATTTATTATGTTTAGTTCTAAAAAAATCGCGTTATCTCTTTGTCTCTTTTTACCAGTTTTAAGTATATTTGCCCAAATTGACCCACCCAATAAGATCGTTTTTGGGGATGCTGACAGTTTAGTAATTGTTGAAAATGATATTGATACGATTGGTGAAGATTCAGAAGATGACTTTCAGGATGTAGGGAAAGATGAATCCATGATTTTTATCTATTTTGATTGGATGCCGGGTTATGGTACTTATAATAACTTCGATATTTTAAATGTGCATTATAAACATGAATGTTCTGTTGCACCTGATACTTTGTTATTAGGAACTTATATTCACCCTGCACCCTATAAAATATATTCCAAATACGGAAGAAGAAGAAGAAGAAATCATTATGGCGTGGATTTGAGTTATCCTACCGGAACACCAGTTGTAGCCGCCTTTGATGGTATTGTGCGAGTTTCCAAAAGTAAAGCCGGAGGATACGGTGATTTGATTGTATTACGACATGATAATAAACTGGAAACTTACTATGGTCACTTGAGTAAAAGGTTTGTCAATCCCGGACAATTAGTTTCAGCCGGTGATACCATCGGTTTAGGAGGGAGTACCGGGCGATCTACCGGTCCACACCTTCATTTTGAAGTCCGCTACATGGGAGTCCCGTTTAATCCTACAAGAATTATTGATTTTGATAATTTTAAACTGTTATCCGATACCGTCTATACATCAGGAAAAGAAATAAAAAATAATGCAGTTGTCGTTAACAAAAACAATAAATATGATGACAGCCCCAGTGGAAAGTTATATATTACCGTTAGAAAAGGGCAAACTTTAGGTGGAATTGCGCAAAGATACAGAACAACTGTTTATAAAATTAAGAAGTTAAACAATATGAGAAGTGACTTCTTAAGAGAAGGACAAAAGTTAAGAGTTAGGTAACCAGATCTCTTTTATAGGGATCATTTTTCATATTTATTATGAAAAAAATAATAACATTATGGCTTATTATTATATCCTCTTCCCTATCAGGACAAACCAATTACTACCCTTTTGGATTTGAACAGGAACAAACCATTTCTGTGTTAGACTCTCAAAACAACCCCGTACAGGATCCCTGGATGGGTGGCATCAATAGCATTAAATTCTCTTCTATAGATATTAACAATGATGGATTTAAAGATCTGTTGGGATTTGAAAAACATGGAAACAGAATAGTTCCTTTGATCTGGAACAATACTTTACATGTGTATCAGTATGCTCCTCAATATATGCACTTATTTCCAAAACTACATGATTGGGTGATATTAAAAGACTACGATTTTGATGGCAAAGAGGATATTTTTACTTACGGGTTGGCATCTATTGAAGTGTACAGACAAACCTCATCCAACCCATTACAATTCAGTTTAGTTACTGACCAACTTCAATCTTTTTATTATAATGGAAATGTAAATATTTTCACCTCGCCTGACGATTATATTGCTATTGAAGATTTTGATCAGGATGGAGATTTGGACATTCTTAATTTCTGGATTTTAGGAAAATTCGTTCATTTACAAAAAAATATTTCCATGGAATTGTTTGGAAACCCCGACTCATTGATTTATGTTTTAGGGGATGAATGCTGGGGTGCATTTTCAGAAGGTGCTGACAATAATACAATTACACTTTTTTCTCATTGTCAAACAAAAGAATGGGATCCTTTGAATGAACCAACACGGCATATAGGGTCATCTCTGCAAGCATTTAAATTTGGGCAGGATACTCTTTTCAACCTTTTAGTTGGTGATGTCGATTATCCTGAACTGATCTATTTAAAAAACGGAGGAACCAAAGATAGTGCTTTAATGGTGTCCCAGACTACATTATTTCCCAATAATATTGATCCTATTCAACTTTATTCAATGCCGGCTATCAGTTATGAAGATCTTGATCATGACGGTATTAAAGAGATTATTGCTTCCCCTTCTGATCCTTCTTTATTAAAATCAGAAGATCATAATTCCGTGTGGGTTTATAAATATAACACTCAAAACCAACAATTTGAATTGCAAACAAAATCATTTATTCAATCACAAACTATTGATGTTGGAAGTGGGGCTTATCCTATCCTTTATGACTGGAATCAGGATGGATTACAAGATCTTTTTGTTGCCAATTATGGAAGTTATGATAGTTCACAATATGTTAATGGTGTTTTGCAATCTTATTATTCCTCTTCAATCTCCTATTTTCAAAATGTTGGAACATTAAACAATCCAACTTTTAAATTGATTACCAATGATTTTGGAAATCTAAAATCACGAAAATATATAGCCTTATATCCTACATTTGCAGATTTTGATCAAAATGGAACTACAGATATGCTTTGTGGAAAACATGATGGAAAACTCATTCTTTTTTACAATAATAATCTTACCGGATTATTACCTGAATTTGGTGATTCTGTTCCTAATTTTCAAAATATTACCGTTTCAAATTTCAGCACTCCCCAATTATTTGACATTGATCAGGATGGAGATTTAGATTTAATGATTGGAAACAGAAGAGGACAAATAGCTTACTATCAGAATAGTGATAACAATTTTACTTTTCAATTAATAACAGGAACTTTAGGAGAAGTTGACGTTCGGGATATATCCAATTCCTATTTTGGTTATTCCGTTCCGCAATTTTTCAGAATTAATAATACAACTTACCTTTTTTGCGCCAGTGAACAGGGGGAAGTTTTTGTTTATAAAAATATTGATGGAAATTTGAACGGTGTTTTTACCCGTGATTATTCTTTAGTAAAGACTCTACAAAATTCACCTTATTTGATTGATGAAGGGATTCGTTGTGGGGTTGCTGCTGCAGATGTGAATAATGATCAACTTATTGATTTAATAGTGGGAAATTGGGCCGGTGGTGTTACCTATTTTAAAGGGTCTGCTCCTATTCAAGTGTCTGTAAAAGAAAATGTCAATAAAATCATCATATATCCAAATCCTGCCCATGATCAATTTGTTATCCAATTTCAAAATGGAGATCCATTTACTGGAACTATCTATTCCGTAATGGGGCAATTTATAAAAATCATTGAAGGATCCGGAAGCGAAACTACTATTTACTGTAATGATTTAACCAACGGAATCTATATTCTTCATATAGAAATAAACGGAGAGATCATCACTAAAAAGTTGTTGATTGAAAGACAAATATGGTAATTTAATTTCAAAAATTATGAAAAAATCGTTTCTAATACTATTTCTCATTGTCACCTCATTTTTTATGGGGTTTGCACTAAAGGGTTTTATAGATAAAAATAGAACATCCCAAAACAGCAAAGTCACCGGAATTGGTGGCATCTTCTTTAAATGTAAAGATACCAAAATGATAAAAGATTGGTATCAGAAAAATTTAGGACTGAATACCAATCAATATGGGGCTGTTTTTGAATGGTATCAAGGGGCTGATAGTACTAAAAAGGGATTCACTCAATGGAGCCCATTCAAAGAAACCACTCATTATTTTGCTCCTTCTACTAAAGATTTTATGATCAATTATCGTGTTTCTGATCTTGTTTCACTTATTAAAGAATTGAATTCCAATGGTGTTACAATTTTAGACACCATTGAAACTTATGATTATGGCAAATTTGTCCACATTATGGATCCTGAAGGCAACAAGATTGAACTCTGGGAACCCAACGATGTTGTTTACGAACAAATGGGCAACTCGATGAACCTCAAAACCACTAAATAATGGACGAAAGGCAAAGGGCGAAGGGCGAAGGGCTAAAGAGGTAATTCTTATTTGGTAATTGATAAATTTTAATTAATTTTGCCTTTCGCCTTTGGCCTTTAACCTTTTTTATTATCTTTGTGGAATGAAACACGAATGTATAAATTGCCCGTATAAGTCAAGTGCTGCTAAAACGCTTGATGAAAATGGAGTTGCAAAGCTCACATCAAACCATGTTGCGGTTAGTTTTGCAAAAGGAGATAATATTATTAAACAAGGTAATTACACTACAAATGTAGCATTTCTAAGAAAAGGTTTTGTAAAAATTCACATTTCGGGTCCTGCCGGAGAACATATTACACGTTTAGCTAAGGCGCCTACTCATCTTGGATTGCCCACCACTTTTGGGGTAAATATCAATCAATATTCGGTAACGGCCATCTCAGATGTAGAAATTTGTTTTATAGATTTTAATACTTTTCTCTCCTTTTTACATGAAAATACTGCATTTTCATATCAAATTATTCTGGAATTGTGTAATAATGAACTGGAATCTTATCGAAGATGCGTCAATAGAACTCAAAAACAGACCCGAGGGAATGTAGCAGATATTTTACTGGAATTTTCAGGTGACATTTATCAATCTGACATATTTATAATGCCCTTAAATCAAACCGAAATTGGCACCATGTGTGACTCAACGAGAGAGAGTATCAGTCGGATATTAACGGAATATGAAAGAGAAGGGATCATTTCGATACAAGGAAAAACCGTCACGATACTCAATAAGAAATCACTAGAGATGATCAGTAAAAACGGGTGATTCGGGTGCTCGTGTGCTCATGTGCTCATGTGCTCGTGTGTTCAATTTTTTATTTTTCATTTTTCATTTTTAATTTTTCATTTTTAATTGTTAATTGTAACCTGTTACCTCTTACCTGTTACTTTATTTCGTATTTTTGCATCTAAAATTTAATAATTATGCTATTTAAAAATGTGATGGTAGATGATGAGTTGAAAATGCAGCTTATCACTTTGATAAAAGAGAATCGGATCAGTCATGCCCAGTTGTATTTATCCTCTGCCGGTGCACATTCCTTTGCATTAGCTATTGCATTTGCTCAATATTTGTCCTGTGAGAATCCGAATGAAACTGATTCTTGTGGCATTTGTCCCACTTGCCAGAAGTTTGAAAAATTAGCTCATCCGGATTTACATCTGATTTTCCCTAACTGCATCACTAAAAACGTTAAAAAAGATCCGGATTCTAAACAATTTGCTCAACAATTTCGTGAATTTGTATTTCAAAACAATTATCATATTGATATTGATGATTGGTTAAAGGAACTGGACGGAGAAAATAAACAGGCAAGTATCAATATCAGAGATTGTTCCAATATTATCAACCAAAATAGCATTCGTTCTTTTGAAGGTGGACACAAAATGTATATCATCTGGTGTGCGGATCGGTTATACCACGCAGCTGCACCAAAACTATTGAAAACACTAGAAGAACCTGAAAACAAAACTCTTTTTATTTTACTTACTGAAAATTCCGATAAAATATTAACCACAATTTTATCGAGAACTCAATTAGTTAAGATTCCTCAAATTAAATCTGATGTCATAAAAAAACAATTGATTGAAGATTATAACATTTCAGAAACAAAAGCGGAAGACATTGCAGCAATATGTGAAGGCAACTATCACAAAGCTAAAACTTTAGCCACTGAAAGTACTCAATTGAGAGAAATGGTAAGCCAATTTGAAACTCTAGTGAAAAGTATCTATTCTCTAAGCAGAAAAGAATCCAATGAACAAATTGGGTATCCTGATGTCAAAGAGATTATCAATGATATAGTTGCAAAAGGTCGTGAAGAACAAAAAAACTTTTTAAAGTATTTAATTCGAGGATTTCGGAATATGTTGATGATGAGTACAGATAACGAAAATTTGATTCGGGCTACAGCTGATGAAAAGAAAATTATCCAAAACTATAAAGATATGGTGACTTTAAAGAATGCAAATGCTATTCTAAATGAATGCAATTCAGCTATTTATCATATTGAAAGAAACGGTAATTCCGGATTGGTTTTTACTGATTTGTATCTGAAGTTGTCTCAGATTGTTTCTCCTGCTTAGATCTGGGAACAGGATTTTTAAAAATATCTAAAATCTCTTTAGGTCTGTAAAAATCAAGCCATCTGAAATCTTTTAACAACCGATCCTCTTTTTTAAGATCTCCATCTGCATAAATTTTACCATCCGGCTTATTATAGTAATGGATTCTTTGAATTTTGTTATTATCAAACAGCAATTTCATCTCAGAAGTGAGGGAAACATTGATTCCAATGAGCGCAGTATCATCATCCACAATATAGTAAATACACTCTGCATTATTGAGGACATCTACCATCTGGAGTTTGTTATTTTGAATATATCCGATAATTTGAGTTCCTTTAATCTGATTAAACTCAGTATTTTCATATAAGGAGGAGACTATAAATCCTGCTTTACACAATTCCAGTTTGGTATGGGTGGAGTCGATAATCGTAAATCGAATCGTATCTGCAGTCAATTGATTCTCTCCGGACCATAACACAGGATTAAAATACATCGTTAAAGTGGAATCTGTAATCATGTAAACGATTGAATCACAAGCTCCCTGCATCTCTTTGTTGAAAAATTTCGCTTGGTTAAAAGCATAAATTTCCAGAGGATTTTGAAGGGAATCAAATAGAAGCCTAAGAGTATCTGCATGCAAGAAAAGTGAATCAGCGTCATCGATCATAATCAGCAGCGCACTATCTGTAGTCATAGAGTTACCTCCTAGTTCAGAATATTCAAAATAATTTCCTTTTACGACATACCCTTTGACAGTATCGGTAAGTACAATATTATTCCATCCAATTCCAAATTTTTTATTTCTATCATAAAAAATACTGTCACCGACCAATTTTTGATCTTTATTGTTTAATTCCACTTCATTCACCAATAAAGCATAATCATTTTTAGTATCATACCAACCGGATTTTGTAAAAATCTCATTCTCTTCAGAAAGCAGACGGGTTGGTGAGATAAAGTAAACTACTTCATTAAGAGTATTATATCTAAGTGAATCACAGTTAATGGTATATGAATTATTGACTAATACAACATCTCCTTTTAAAATTACAATTTTTTCATCGGTATAATAATAACCGGTATTACTGGTAAGGGTATCTTCATTATTAATCATTTTACCCCAAGTCGGATAGTAGCCCAATTGCTGATTGATATCATACGTCAGATTATTGGTAAAAAGAGCTGAACTTTTATCTTTCAGGATCACTTTTCCTGTAATATTGGTCATTTTGGAATTTCCGTTGTATAACACCTGATCTCCGGTTAAAGTAACAGTATCATTTACGTAGATACGAACAGGATTTCCATAAGCAATGGTATAGTTTTCATTGATATAACTATACGCACTATCGCAATAACCAATTGTATTTTCATGTCTGAACACAACATTTCCAACAAATTTTTCGATACCCGGAAAATTTTCGTCATCATGATACTGCCACTCTGCTCTAAAAGAAATTTTTTGTTGAGAAAAAACACTTAAAGAAGAGCTCAAAATAATCAATAAAATGAGAAAATGTTGTTGTTTCATTTTATTTATTTACCGGTTTTCCGTCCACTTCAATAATTCTATCATTTTGATAAATGGTGGTGCTTAATACAGTTCCATCCGGGTTATAATGGATTTCAGGGCCATTTTTTAATCCATTTTTAAAGGAAGTTTTAATACTAATATTTCCATTGGCATCAAATTGAGTTTGATTTCCGGTTCCCAAAACATAGTTGGATTCTCCGATTAACATTCCTCTTTGGTCATAAAATTCCCATTTTCCATCAGGGAGATCATTTTTATAGCTTCCTTTAGCAAAACTGACGCCATTTTCATACCAGGAACTATAAGAACCCTCTTTTTTTCCTTTTACAAAATGGACTTCAGATAAAATTTGACCTGATTTAGACCAGGTTCTTTCGGTTCCTTCTATGATATCATTTTTATAAAATGCTTGATATTCCCTATTCCCATTAAAATAAAATTTTGATAATTCTCCCTCTTTCTTTCCATTTTTCATATTAACTTCCATAATTTTCGAGCCATATACAGGGTGAAAATATCTGGATATACCATTTTCTTTCCCAAAACGATATTGAATTTGAGATTTCACCCTACCGTTTTCAAAAAGTTCTGTTTTGGTTTTTGTGCAGGAAGTAACTGATATTAAAAGTATTAAAACTACTAAAAAAGAAAATATTCTTTTCATAAATCTATTTTTTTATGCTTGTAAAAATACAATTTATTTTTCAATAAGCACATTAGCATATTATCACATTAGCTTATTAGCTTATTATCACATTAGCTTATTAGCTTATTAATCTAGGCGTGCCGGCTTCCCCAACTCCCGCATCCCATCGTTTTCCAACTTTGCGCGCTTTCCGGCTCCGGCCTAAATTTTACCACGAAGACCGCTAAGAGTTTAAATCACAGAGAACCCAAAGAAACACTCAGCGTCCTCAGCTTGAAAATAGGTTTTTAAACCCCATTTTTGGTCAATTTTAACACTAAAATCAAATGACTTTTTGATCTGTTTTTAATTCAAATTTAAAAATTTAATAAAAAACTCGACATTTTTGAAATAAAATTATGCGCTCGTTCGGAAAAGTGGGTTAAAATGTTAAAAATGAAACAAATATTGTTTTTGTATTATTTTTTTATTATAATTGCAAAATATTTATTCAATACAAAAATATTACAAAAAACAAAAAAATGAAAATCATGAGCAGTGACCCGATTAAAAATAAAATTTTCTGTTTTTTATTCCTTTTTTTTAGTGTCTTTGTTATACAGGCACAAAACCCCTCAATTGAATGGCAAAAGTGTTTTGGAGGGAGTTATGCTGAATATGGAAGATCAATTATTCAAACATCTGATGCTGGTTTTATTTCAGTTGGGAACACTCAATCTATTGATTTTGTCGCTGTTAACAATCATTCTCAAATAGAAGGCTCTAGCGATGCTTTTGTTGTAAAACTTTCAGCTAATTATTTGACAGAATGGATTAAATGTCTTGGTGGAAGTAATAGTGATAATATAAATTCTGTAATTGAAACTTCTGATCAATGTTTCCTCTTATCAGGAATAACTGGTTCAATTGATGGTGATGTAACCAATAATCATGGAGGAACTGATGGATGGATTGTTAAATTAGATACTTCAGGAGAAATAATATGGCAGAAATGTTATGGTGGTACTGGTTCATCAGATGTTATTTTCAAAACGATTCAAAATTATGATGAAAGTTTTATTTGTACCGGATATAGTAATTCAAATGATGGAGATGTGATTAATCCCGAAATGATTATTAAAGGTTGGATTATTAAAATTGATAGTTTAGGAGATATAGAATGGAGTAGATGTTATGGAGATACGATAAAGAGTAAATTCTATGATATTATTCCAACTAATGATGGAGGGTATCTAATTGCAGGAAAAAAATTCTTAAATGGATTTAATGTAGCAAATATATGGATTGTGAAATTAAATGGATTAGGAAATATGGAATGGCAAATAGATTATGGTAGTTATTATGAAGAAATCTTTAGCATTAAACAACTTGCGGATGGAAGTTACATAGGGATTGGGGAAACTGTAGATAGTGTAGTTCATTTAAATACAGGATTGGTAATAAACATTTCAGAATCTGGAGTTTTAAATTGGGTTAAACAGGGTGATAATTATTGGGGTCGGTATACTTCAATTGAAGTTGATTCTGATTCTAGTTTTGTGATAGGTGGTTATGGTCAAAATGAAGCCAATAATACTTCAGATTTTTTATTTGTAAAAATGTCCAATATAGGTAATATAATTTGGAAACAATATTATGGAGGATTATATACTGAAGAACTATATTCTTTTCAACAAACATCAGATGAAGGTTATATATTATCGGGTATTACATCATCCGAATGGACAGGATATCATGGAGATTATGATGTGTGGATCGTTAAACTTTCACCTGAAACCGGTATTTCAGAAAATAATCAAATCAAAAATTTTCAAATTTATCCCAACCCAACCCAAGAAATTCTAAAAGTTAAAGTTGACCCTGCTTTAGTAAATCAACCCTATCAAATATTTTCAATTGCAGGTCAATTAGTTTTATCCGGAATATTGACTTCTGAAACATCCCAAATTAATTTGAATTCAATTTCAGAAGGAGTTTATTTTTTGCAAGTTGGAACTCAAACCGAAAAGTTTGTGAAAATAAAGTAAAACGACCCAATTAGCAAGACGGCAGACCTATATAGAACGTCGAACGTTTAACGTCGAACTTCTCCAGTCACCAGTCTCCTGTCGCCACTCCAATTAGCACATTACCACATTCTTAAATTCCTTATTTTTGCAGCTCAAACCTAACATCATGTCGGAATTGGATTTTTTATGGGATAAAATCGAAGGAGAAGCTTACGAAAACCAGACTTTTCGCATACTGTACGCTACCGATGCCTCAGAATATAGAGAGATCCCATTGGGCGTTGTATATCCGAAAAATAATTATGATTTGGGTGCCATTGTTCAGTGGGCAGCTCATCACAAAATACCTCTAATCCCTAGAGCAGGAGGTACTTCATTGGCAGGGCAAGTGGTCGGAAATGGATTGATTGTCGATATTTCGAAGTATTTTAAAAACACCTACGACCTAGATACCGAAAATCAAACTATTTGGGTTCAAGCTGGCGTTGTGAGAGATGATTTGAATCAAATTCTGAAACCGGATCAACTGTTTTTTGCTCCGGAAACCTCTACCTCAAATCGCGCGTGCATCGGTGGAATGTTCGGAAATAACTCCTGCGGCGGCAACTCTTTGATTTACGGAAGTACGCGCCACCATGTTCTGGAAGCTAAAGGTTTTTTATCTGATGGCTCTTTTGTCCATTTTAAAAATATAACAGAAGAAGAATGGAGTCAAATTTCAAAAGATTCCTCTTTCGAAGCGACTATATACAAATCATTATTTAATCTTCTTCATCCTGAAAAGGTGATTGTTGAAATCAACCAACAATTTCCGGATTCCCGAATCAGGAGAAGAAACTCAGGTTATGCGATTGATGATCTGGTTCAAAATCGAATATTTCAATCTCAAAATAAACAGCTCCCTGATCTGAATTTATGTCAACTTATAGCAGGATCAGAAGGGACATTAACATTGATAACCGATATAAAAATCAAGTTAACACCAATCTCTAATGATGTAAAAGCGGTTATTGGAGTTCATTGTGATTCCATTTCAGACGTTTTGCATGGCAATCTGATTGCTTTGAACTTTCAACCTACGGCAGTGGAGTTGATTGATCATACAATTATTCAGTTGAGTTTAGAAAATCAATCTCAAAAAGAGAATGTTTCTGTTTTAACTTTGGATCCAAACCATCCGGAAATTCATATTCTCGCGATTGAGTTTAGCGAAAAGGATCCTGATCTACTTCAGAAGAAATGTGATACTTGTATTGAGGCTTTAAAACTGGGTCAAATTGGATACAGTTATCCCATTTTACAAGGCAGGGATTTAAACAAAATCTGGAAAATCAGAAAAGCGGGATTAGGTATTATGTCCAATTTGAAAGGTGATGCAAAACCTAAATCATTTGTTGAAGATAGTGTAGTTTTACCGGAACAACTGCCTTCCTATTTTGCTGAATTTGAATCCATTTGTAAGAATCATGGGATTAAAATGGTTGCTTATGGGCATATTTCGACCGGTGAAATACACAAAAAACCGATTCTTGACATTCAAAATCCGCAACATTTTAAACTTTTTCATGAACTCGCGCTTGCAGATGCTCATTTGGTCAAAAAGTATCATGGGTCACTGAGTGGAGAGCATGGTGATGGTCGTTTACGTGGTGAGTTTCTGCCCTTATTGTTAGGAAAAAAAATAGTTTCATTATTTCAGGAAATAAAAACCATTTTTGATCCTGACTCCATTTTCAATCCCGGGAAAATTGTAAACACTCCCAGAATGGATCAATTTTTAAGGGAAACTCCCTCTTCCGAAACAATAGTTTATAATACCTATTTTCATTTTCCAGAAACAGATGGATGGATCAATGCTTTAAAAAAATGTTGTAATTCAGGAGATTGCAGGAAATCAGCTTCACAGGACGGTACCTTATGTCCCTCATTTCAAGCACAAAATGAAGAATATTTTAGTACACGTGCCCGAGCTAATCTTTTAAGAGAGATGATTCTGAATACCCGAAACCGAAATCCGTATTCTTTTGCAAATTTGATTCAGCATGATTCTGATTTGGTTTACTCAGATCAGGAAATTTATGATATTTTATCGTGGTGTTTAGCCTGTAAAGCTTGTAAAGATGAGTGTCCTTCACAAGTGGATATGACCAAATTAAGGGCTGAATTTCTACAACATTATTACGACAGACATAGAATTCCTTTTAGATCATGGATTATTGGTCATTATCCACTTTTTAATGAATGGGCAAGCTATTTCAGCGGATTGTACAATTTTATAATGACTCAGAAATGGAGTTCAAAGATTTTAAAAAAAATGGTAGGGTTTGCTTCTCAAAGGAGTTTGCCAACCATTCATAAAAGATCATTATTACAATGGCATAACCAAAGAGAAAACAGATTTCAATCCCATGACCGAAAAGTGTATCTTTTTCCTGATGAATTCACCAATCGGAACGATGTTGAGATTGGTAAAAAAGGGATCTATTTATTAGAAAAACTAGGTTATGAAGTGATCATGATCTCTTCATCATTCAGCGGAAGAACCTATTTATCTAAAGGAATGTTGAAACAAGCCAGAAGATATGCTGAAAAGAATGTAGCCATTTACAAAGAGCTTATCAGCGAGAAAATTCCGTTAATTGGAATTGAACCTTCTGCCATTTTAACATTTCGGGATGAATATCCTGATCTATTGAGTGAAAAATTACAATTGGAAGCTCAAAAGTTAGCACAAAACTGTTTTTTAATTGATGAATTCATTATGAAAGAATGGGAATTGAAAAAATTTGACACTTCATTATTTACCGATACCCCGAAAAAAATCTTGTTTCATGCCCATTGCTACCAGAAAGCACTTTCAGATAAAACAAGTAGTGTAAATATGATGGAGATTCCAAAAAATTATACGGTAAAGCTCATTGAGGATGGTTGTTGTGGCATGGCCGGTTCTTTTGGTTTTGAAAAAGAGCACTTTGAAATGTCACAAAAAATTGGATCATTAAAACTTTTTCCAGCTATTGAAAATAAGAAACCGGATGAGATTATTACAGCTTGTGGAACCAGTTGCCGACACCAAATCAAAGATGGAACCGGTGAGATCTCTTATCATCCCATTGAGATATTATTTGATGCCCTTATTTGAGTGTCATTTTTTCCCAGAAATAACCGGGAATAATTCGCATAAGAGCAGAAATATAGCGCCATTTTCCATCCACATAAATAGTCCTTTTTTTCTTTAGTAATCCTTTAAAAATTACTTTTACAGCCTTGTCGCAAGATAAGGTTAAGGGGTAGTTTTGTCCTTCAATGATTTCAGTATCAACAAATCCCGGAATAATAGTGGTAAATTTTATGTTCCATTTTTGAATATGAGCGCCCTGAGCCATCGCTTCGAGATACAATCTTTGATATCCTTTACTAGCTGAATATGAGGAAGATCCACCTATACCACGAAAACCCGCAACGGAGCTGATCGCAGCAATATGTCCTGTTCCCTGGTTTTTAAAAAATTGAAACATAAAACACATTGATGTTACAAACCCATTGATATTCACATCATTGGTCCATTTTTCCATGGATAAATCCATATCATAATTTTGTTTTCCTACACCGGAGGAATAGAGAAAAAGATCACATCCACCCAAACGTTGCGTCAACAAATCTAATTTATTTTCCAAATCCGTTTTTGTAACATCAATTTCTTCATAAAGTATGTTGTTCGGAAATTTTTGTGAAAGTTTTTCGAGTCTGTCGATTCTTCTACCCGCCACAGCGACGGTATGACCCGCTTCAGCAAATAGTTCAGCCGTTCCTTTTCCCAACCCTGATGTAGCACCTAAAATGATGATTTTCATAAAGTTATAATTTTCAAAAGTGAAAAGCAAAGATATTGAATTTTTGGAAAGTAAATGGAAAGACAAAATCAAATCATTTATCGTATTTTTGTAAAAAAATAAAATGATGAAAAAAGCTGATATATGGATGGCAGTTGGAGTGATCCTATTTTTTGCCCCATTTTTTATTTTCAAACCTGTATATGATTGGTATTTAAGCTTTAACGGAAACCACCCTTTAATAATGGCCTTTTTAAAATTTGCCATTTTAGCTACATTTGGCGAAGTTTTAGGATTAAGAATTAAAACAGGTAAATACAACACGCCGGGATTTGGGATTTTACCAAGGGCTATCGTTTGGGGAATTTTAGGTATCTGGATTGCAGTAGCGATGGGAGTTTTTAAGTTTGGTGTACCGGCATACCTTTCCAAATTTCCATTATTTGAAAGTTTACCGGATGCTATGAAAGGATCCTTTTCAGGAATGAAGCTACTAGGAGCTTTTTGTATCAGTGTAATGATGAACACCACATTTGCTCCGGTTTTCATGACCCTTCACAAAATAACCGATGCACATATAGGAAACTGCAATGGTAAATTGAAATTTTTAACCACACCACTTCCATTTGGGAAACTCATTACACAGCTTAACTGGCAAGTACAATGGGGCTTTGTTTTCAAAAAAACAATCCCATTCTTCTGGATTCCGGCTCATACCATCACATTCATCTTACCGGGAGAATTTCAAGTACTTTTTGCTGCCATTTTAGGCATTGCTTTAGGACTTATTTTATCTATTGCTGCGTTAAAAAGTAAAACTGTTTCAAAATAAGGATGTGAAGCAACATTTTTTTGTTATTAACGTCTTACAACAAATTACGGATACTAATGAGCGAAGAGGAGATCATAAAGGGTTGCCAGAACGGGAAACAAAAATGCCAAAAATTGGTTTATGATCAACATTCTAAGTTAGTTATGGGGATTGCTTTACGATTTGCCAAAAATGAAAATGATGCTTATGACATTTTTCAGGATGCTTTTCTTAAGGTGTTTCTTTATATCCAAAATTTTAAATTTTTAGGTTCTTTTGAAGGTTGGGTGCGAAAAATTGCTGTAACAACAGCCATTTCATGGTACAGAAAACAAGTTGCTGATAGAAAAAATGGGTTAGAAGTGGAATTGGTTGATGATTACCCCGAAGTTTCTATTGATGATAGCATTGATATTTCAATGGATGAATTGTTACTATTAGTCAATGAGTTACCGGATGGATATCGAATGGTTTTCAATCTGTTTGCCATAGATGGATATAAACATGAAGAGATTGCAGAAATGTTGAATATCTCGGAAGGCACTTCCCGCTCTCAATACTTTAAAGCCAAACATACGTTACAAAAAAAAATTATGGAAAAATATAAAATCAATGCTATATGAAAGAGGTGGGACAATATTTCAAAGAGCATTTTAATCATTTTGACCCTGAAATTCCATCTGATATGTGGAATAAAATGAAAAATGATCAATCATTGCAAAAATTTAACCGATTACAATCTGTTAAAAGGGTGTTACTATATGGAGTTGCTCCAATGGCGACTATTGCCATTTTAATAGGTATTCTCGTTTTTAATTCTAAACATGAACCAACTCCAACGCAGGTAGTTTCTGTTGTCCTAAAAGAAGAAAATCAGCAATCTAAACAACCTATTCAGCCGGCTAACACTATTCAATCCGCTGACAAAATAGAAAAAGGATCTTCTGTCACATCTTCTAAACCACAGGAGATTTTACCACCGCAGAACAATGTTACAATTGCCAATCAAAATTCTACTTCAAAGGAAACCGGTCACACTAATACAAATACAACTATTGAACTTCCTAAAACTCAAGCGGTAGTCACTCCAAAATCTGACAATAAAAACGCCTATTCAACAGTTCAACAAAAAGAGATTCCAAAAACCAAACCTGAAAACACCACTTTACGGGAAACACAGGATAATGTGAATGATGTGAATCCAAAAAACACTTCAACCAATCCTGATCCTGATAAGATGTTATTTATTCCAACAGGATTTACGCCCAATAATGACGGGCATAACGACCAATTTTTTGTAACCGCTGACTGGGAAGTTTGTGAATTTGAGATTATTATTTTCCAAAGAGGTGGTGGTATTGTTTTTAAAACAAAAGATATTAATTTAGGATGGGATGGTACTTTTAATGGAACAGAACTTCCTCAAGGAGCCTATGCTTATATGATCACTTATAAAAATAGTTTAGGTGATTCAAAAAGAGTCAAGGGAACCATCAATTTAATCAGATAAAAATAACATGTTAAACAGATCCATTCCGCCTGATTCTTTTGATATTGAGAACTTTATGATCTCAAAACCTACTGTTGAAACATTGAAAAATGGAGTAAAAGTATTCAGGTTTTTTAATCCTTTGCTGGATTTAATCCATATTCAAATTCAAATCAAGGGGGGAACCATATTTGAAACTAAAAAAACGCTTGCATCTAGTTGTTTTCAGTTATTAAAGGAGAGTTCGAAATCAAAAACAGGATCCGAAATGGATGAAATTCTGGATTTTTATGGTGCCAGCTGGCACGTTACAACGAGTCTTGAAATGGTCTCCATTAAATGGATTATTCCCAGATCAAATTGTGAAGTATTAATCCCTATTTTGTTTGATATTTTAGCAAATCCAGAATTTAAAAGTGATAATCTGGAGAGACAAAAACAAAAAAGGATTAAAGATTTAGAATATAACCAATTAAAATACAGTTACAAGGCTAATCAAATCATGTTTAATACATTATTTGAAGACAATACGCCAGGTGGATCTCTTCACACCAATGAGCAAATTTTAGATATCAGTACAACTGATCTTTATGATTATTATTCCAAAGTTTTTAATAGTGCTAATCTAAATATCTTTATTGCAGGAAATACCACTTCATCTATAGAAAATCAAATTTATAGCTTATTTAATCAGGTTCCTTCAGGATCAATGATTGACCCAGTTTCCTCTTTAAAATTGATTCATAAACCCACCCTAATTAAAGATCCCCAAACCGATCCGATTCAATCATCCATTATTGTTTGTAAAAAAGGGATCTCCTATTTAGATGAAGATAGAGCTGAATTTACCATTTTAGCTACGCTGTTTGGAGGATATTTTGGATCCCGTTTGATGCAAAATTTAAGAGAAAAAAATGGATTTACTTATGGTGTACAATGTGGATCTATTTACTGGAGAAATGAATCTATGTTTATCATAGAAAGTGATGTAATCAGTGAAAAGACTGAAGAATCTATTGAACAAATTTATTCTGAAATGGATCGGTTAAGAAAGGAGCTCACTTCGGATGATGAATTAAAATTAGTAAAACGGTATTTACAAGGAATCCTTTTAAGGGAGATGGATGGTGTGGTGTCATTTATGAAAAAATTTATTTTTTTACATAGTTTTGGATTGAACGAATCTGAAATTGATGTAACATTAAAAACTATTCATCAAGTAAATAGTGATGTAATATTAAAAAATGCAAATAAGCACTTGCAAAATGAGGATTTTTATACTATTATTGTAGGATGTTAATTAAAATAAGTAGATTATACGTATATATTTGAATATGAGGAAATTATTTTTATTTTTTGGATTATTAGTTGCGCTAAATTTTTATAGTTTTGCCCACTTTACTCCTAGTTTAAGATGTTTATATGTAAAAGATGACAATTCTGTCTCATTATATTTTGTTCCGGTTGACTCTTTGATCAATTCAGGAGCAAATGTATTTCAACAATATGCAGTATATTATGCTGCCAATTATGCAGGACCATTTACACTACTTCAAGATGCGATGACCACCTGTAATACTGATTGTTTTGATGGATTGGATCCGGTTGTTCATAATTATTATTATATAAAAGCAACTTATTCCGGTGGGTTAACTTATTATTCCGATACATTAGCTGTCATGTATTCTACTGTAAGTAATCCCGGAAATGGTACAGCATTAATCACATGGACACCAGATCCTTATAGTCCACTTCCTGCAACATCTGATCAATATTTTTCGGTTTACAGAAAAACTCCATACGATTTTGATTTTTCATTTGCGGGAATCATTCCGGCAACCAGTCCACACACTTTCAGAGATACCATCAATGTTTGTAACGATGAAATCAAATATCGGGTTCAGATTCAAAACCAAATGTATTCAGAAACTTCAAAATGTAGAAACTCCTCCACTGTTTCAACAGGAATATTTCAAAACACCATTGCCCCCAATATTCCCACTTTAACAAAAGTTTCAGTAGATGAAAATACAAATCGGGTTAACTTAACCTGGGTTGAATCAGCGAATTCTGATGTTAATTCTTATGTGATTTTTCATTCATCTACTCCTGTTACCACCTGGTTACCAATAGATACAGTATGGGGTAAATCAACAATAACATGGGAAGATAATATTAATATATCTTCATTTACAAACAATTACCGTATTTCAGCCCGTGATAGTTGTGGTTTGGCTAGTGCCATGACCATTGATTATCAATCCAATATGCTATTAACTTCAGCTATAGATCCTTGTCATAATAATGTCACATTAAGTTGGACACCATATCTCAACATGACCAGTGGATTACATCATTATGATATATTGATGTCCATTAACGGTATTGGATATTCAGTTGTTGCGTCCAACTTATCACCAAGTACGACAAGTTATGTTTACAATGGTTTATTAAACAATACTAATTACAGTTTTATAGTTGAAGCTAGTAATAGTTCTATTATTAAATGTAAATCCATTAAAACCAGTTTTGATTATATTGTAGAAGAGAGAACTGATTATGCTTATGTAGCATCCATTTCCGTAGTAGAGAACAAAAATTTGGTGATAACTATTAACACAAACGGAATTGAGAATGAATTTGATTATCTTGAGTTATATAGAAGTGAAGATTCTCCGGTGAATTTCACAAAGATTGCTGAAATTCCTTACCAGATGAACAACACATACACCTATAATGATTTGAATTTACAGGTTACAAAAAAAACATATTACTACAGAGTCCTTTTATATAGTGATTGTTTACCAGAACCATTGATGTCCAATACAGCGAATAGTATCTTATTGACGATCAGTGGTGATGCTGCACATCGGAATACATTACAATGGTATAATTTTGATGATAATGTTCCATTAACGGTGAATCCAAATTCATTTATTCAAAGAAAAATGGAGACTGATGGTGATTTTGTAGAGATGGTAAGTAACATCGTATGGTCGGCATATAACAGTTATGTAGATGATGTATCAGAACTTCAATATTACGGATCTGTATTCAAATATAAAGTTGGGGTTAATCAGACCACAAACGACTATGGGTATTGTCCGGCCAGTTTTTCAAATGAAGTAACGATCAAACAGAAACCAACTATTTGGATACCTAATGCATTCAGACCGGTAGGATCTCAAAACAAAGTATTTAAGCCAATCAATTCTTTTATATCAGCAAGTACTTATACATTTGTAATATATAACAGATATGGACAGATTGTATTTCAAACGACCAATCCGAATGAGGGATGGGAAGGGAGGTTACCGAATGGTGAATATGCACCTGCGGGAGTATATGCGTACAAGATTGAATTTATAGATAATTCTGACGAGCCATTTATCACAAATGGGACAGTTACATTATTTTATTAAAAAAAAGTTATCGGCTATTGATATATCGGAAATTATTTGTATATTTGCCGGCTTTTAGGAGTGAATCAAGAAGATGGATTTGAGGGGAAGAAAAAACGCGCAACTGCTTGATTTCACGGATCATAATTAATTATTGTTGGATATTTGGGGTTGATTTTTTATGATTATATATGTGAAAATAGTTGCATTTTTTATCCAAAAAAGCTACTATTTTTTTATTAAGTAACAAAACAACAAATTAAAATACAATTATCGAAGGGATGAAAAAGATTAAAATTACACAAGTAAGAAGTGCGATTGACAGGCCCATACGTCAAAAAAGATCGCTAGAAGCATTAGGATTAAAAAAAATGCATCAAACTGTTGAGCACAATCCAACTCCACAAATTTTAGGGATCGTTGAGAAAGTGAAACACTTAGTACAAGTGGAAGAAATTTAAAAGAGTATTAATAGATTTTGAAATTTACAACAATGAATTTAAACAACTTAAAACCTGCAGAAGGAGCAACAAAATCTTCAAAAAGAATAGGTAGAGGTCAAGGGTCAGGCAAAGGAGCTACATCAACCAGAGGTCATAAAGGAGCACAATCAAGATCAGGTTACAGCCGTAAAATTGGTTTTGAAGGTGGTCAGATGCCTATTTATAGAATTTTACCTAAGAGAGGATTCAAAAACATCAACAGAGTTGAATACAGTGCAATCAATTTAAGTACTCTTCAAATGTTAGTTGACAAAACTAAAACCACAGACATCACTTTGGAATTGATGAGAGAAAACGGACTAATTGCTAAGAAAGACTTAGTAAAAGTTTTAGGAAAAGGTGAGTTAACAACTAAAATAAATATCACCGTACATAATATTTCAAAAAGTGCAAAAGAAGCGATTGAAAAATTAGGTGGTACTGTAACTACAATTTTTGCTGCAAAAGCAGTAGAAGAAACAAAAGAAACAGCTGAAAATAATTAATTAAAAATAACGGCACCTCATGAATAGATTTTTTAACACGATCCGAAATATATTCAAAATTGAAGATTTACGCAAACGTATTCTTTATACGTTGCTTATTGTTTTAGTTTATCGTTTGGGATCTCATATAGTACTACCTGGGATAAACCCCGGAGCATTGACTGCTTTCTCAAAATCAACACAAGAAGGTTTATTAGGACTTTTAGACCTATTTTCCGGAGGTGCATTTTCAAATGCATCAATCTTTGCACTTGGAGTGATGCCTTACATTTCAGCTTCGATTGTAATTCAATTACTTACCTTAGCTGTTCCCTATTTTCAACGTCTACAAAAAGAGGGTGAAAGCGGAAGAACAAAAATTAATCAGATTACCCGTTATTTAACGATTGCTGTAGTTGGGGTTCAAGCACCTGCATATATTGCTAATATAGTTCAACAATATAGTGGTGCAGTATCTCCAGCAATGATTGAAACCGGAATTTTTGGATTTTCCATGTTCTCAGTTACTGCATTTATATTACTGATATCCGGTACATTATTTATAATGTGGTTAGGTGAAAAGATAACTGATAATGGTTTAGGAAATGGTATTTCCATCATCATTATGACCGGTATTATTGCTCGTTTCCCATTTGCATTGGAAGCAGAATTTGTATCCAGAATCACAGAAATGAATGGTGGCCCCATCTTGTTTATTGCAGAGCTTGTTATCATGATGGTTATCATTGCATTGTGTGTATTATTAGTACAAGGCACCCGCCGTATTCCTGTTCAATATGCCAAAAGAATTGAAGGAAATAAACAATATGGCGGTGTTCGTAACTTCTTACCATTAAAAGTGAATGCAGCTGGTGTAATGCCTATCATTTTTGCACAAGCTATCATGTTCTTACCTTTAATGTTTATCAATAGAGGTGGAGAGCAACCAAGTAAATTCTGGTTAAGTTTTGTAGATTATAATGGTATAGCATATAACATTGTATTCTTTTTATTAATCATAGGATTCACTTATTTCTATACTGCCATCACTATCAATCCTCAACAAATAGCTGAAGATTTAAAGAAAAATGGTGGATTTATTCCCGGCACAAAACCTGGAAAACAAACCGCAAATTTAATTGATGATATTATGTCAAAAATTACATTACCTGGTTCATTTTTCTTAGGAATCGTTGCTGTATTACCCGCGATTGTTAGAATGTTTAATGTCAATCAACAATTTGCGCAATTCTTTGGTGGAACATCATTATTAATTATGGTAGGTGTTGTGTTAGATATTCTTCAACAAGTTGAAAGTCATTTGTTAATGAGACATTATGATGGTTTAACTAAAACCGGAAGAATAAAAGGACGTAATAGTAGTGCATACTAAAAAAAATAATGTTTAATAAACCAAACATATATTCAGAAGCTGAAATTCAGCTTATAAAAGAAAGTTCTTTGCTTGTTGGTAAAACTTTAGCCGAAGTAGCTCAAAAAATTCAACCTGGCATACCCATTGCATTTTTAGATAAGATTGCAGAAGAGTATATCAGAGATCATCAGGGAGTTCCCTCTTTCAAAGGGTATAACGGTTATCCTGCAACACTTTGTATATCGATCAATGATGTTGTTGTACATGGGATTCCTACTGATCAGATTTTAGAAGAAGGAGATATTGTATCAGTTGATTGTGGCGTTTATAAAAATGGGTATCATGGAGATTATGCTTACACTTTTGGAGTAGGTGAAATTTCAGAAGAAAAGAGACTCTTATTAGAACGGACAAAACAATCGTTACTTTTGGGAATAGCAGAAGCAAAACCTGGGAAATATACCGGTGATATTGGATATGTTATTCAAAAATACGTTGAATCTTTTGGTTATGGTGTTGTAAGAGATTTATGTGGACATGGAATTGGAAAGAAACTCCATGAAGCACCTGAAATTCCGAACTTTGGTAAATCGGGAAAAGGGTATCCACTAAGAAGAGGGATGGTTTTTTGTATTGAACCTATGATTAATCAGGGAACATACAAAGTGTTTATTGAGAAAGATGGATGGACAATACGGACATGGGACGGAAAGCCATCGGCACATTTTGAGCATCAAATAGCACTCACCGAGCATGGAACAGAAGTTTTATCTACATACAAATATATTGAAGAAATTCTAAACAAAAAAAATAAATAACGAATGGCAAAACAATCATCCATAGAGCAAGACGGCGTAGTTATCGAATCACTCGGTAATGCAATGTTCCGTGTTCAGTTGGAAAACGGTCACGTAATCACTGCACACATTTCCGGGAAAATGAGGTTGAACTACATCAAAATTTTACCTGGAGACAAAGTGCAAGTTGAGATGTCACCGTACGATTTAACCAAGGGTAGAATAACATTTAGACATAAATCATAAAAAATTATAAAATACAAAAACAATGAAAGTAAGAGCATCAGTTAAAAAAAGATCTGAAGACTGCATCGTAGTAAGAAGAAAAGGTGTTGTTTATGTGATTAACAAAAAGAACCCAAAATTCAAACAACGTCAAGGATAATATTAACAAATAAACAAATATAACAAGAGTATGGCAAGAATTGCAGGTATTGATTTACCCAACAATAAAAGAGGTGAAATCGGATTAACTTACATCTATGGTATAGGTAGAAGTACAGCTCAACAAATTTTAGACAAAGCTAACATTGACTATAATAAAAAGGTTAGTGAGTGGAATGATGATGAGTTGGCAGCACTTCGTGGAATAATCAATGAAATTAAAGTAGAAGGTGCGTTGCGTTCTGAGGTTCAAACAAACATCAAACGTTTAATGGATATCGGCTGTTACAGAGGTATTCGTCATCGTATCGGATTACCACTACGTGGACAAAGTACTAAAAATAACGCTCGTACAAGAAAAGGGCGTAAGAAAACAGTTGCGAATAAGAAAAAAGCAACTAAGTAATGTGTAATTTAAAATTTTAGTCAGAAGAAGGAATATAATTATGGCAAAGAACACAAAAACAATAAAAAAGAAAGTCGTTAGAATTGATGCAATGGGCAAGGCTTTTATTTCAGCATCGTTCAACAATGTTATTGTAACCCTAACAAATAGCGACGGTCAAGTAATCTCTTGGTCATCTGCCGGTAAAATGGGATTCAGAGGTTCAAAGAAAAACACTCCTTATGCAGCACAAATGGCTGCACAAGATTGTGCAAAAGTGGCTTACGATCTAGGATTAAGAAAAGTTAAGGTTTATGTAAAAGGACCAGGAAGTGGAAGAGAATCTGCTATCCGTACAATTCATGCTGCCGGAATTATGGTAGAAGAGATTACAGATGTAACTCCATTACCACACAACGGTTGTCGTCCTCCAAAACGCAGAAGAGTTTAATTTTAAAATCGTTAACTTAATTTAGAATCAGCAAAAAAGTAAAATTATGGCAAGATATACAGGACCAAAAACCAGAATCGCTAGAAAATTCAAAGAGCCTATCTTTGGACCAGATAAATATCTAGAAAGAAGAAGTTATCCACCAGGACAACACGGACAAAACAGAAAACGTGCAAAAATGTCTGAGTATGGTATTCAATTACAAGAAAAACAAAAAGCAAAATACACTTACGGATTATTAGAACGTCAATTTAAAAAATTGTTCTTAAAAGCAGCAAGTAAAAAAGGGATCACCGGTCAAAATTTAATGAAATTGATTGAATCACGTCTTGATAATGTTGTGTATCGTTTAGGAATTGCTCCATCAAGAGCAGCTGCCCGTCAATTAGTAAATCACAGACATATCTTAGTAAACGGAGAGATTTGCAATATCCCATCTATGTTATTAGAACCAGGTGATATTATTGCAGTTCGTGAACGTTCAAAATCATTAGAAGTGATTACTAACTCTTTACATGGACATTCTAATAAATTTAATTGGTTAGAGTGGGATGGCAATCTTTTTACAGGAAAATTCATGAATTATCCTGAGAGAGAAGATATTCCTGAAAACATTAACGAACAAGCAATTGTTGAGTTATATTCTAAATAATAGTATTTAGATTAATAATCAGGAAAAAAAACGTGATAAACAACGAATAATTAAGAAATATAAAATATTATGGCAATTTTAACCTTTCAAAAGCCCGATAAAGTTATCATGAACGAAGCGGATGATTTTCGTGGATCATTCGAATTTCGTCCACTCCAACAAGGCTATGGCCAAACCGTTGGGAACGCTCTCCGCCGTGTTCTGTTGTCATCCCTTGAAGGTTTCGCTATTACTTCGGTAAAAATTGATGGAGTTTCTCAAGAGTTCTCTTCAATTGCAGGAGTTATGGAAGATGTTACTGATATCGTTTTAAATTTGAAACAAATCCGTTTCAAAAATAAAATCGAGAACAATAACTCTGAAAAAACAAGAATCGTGATCGCCGGACAAGACACTTTTACAGCCGGAGATATGAATAAATATCTGAACTTCTTTCAGGTGCTAAATCCTGAGCAACTCATCTGCCGCATGGAACCTAATACCAGAATAGAAATGGAGATCACTATTGATAAAGGTAGAGGTTATGTGCCAGCTGAAGAAAACAAATCACTACATGAAGGAATAGATGTAATCTCAATTGATTCTATCCACACTCCTATCAAAAATGTGAAATATACCGTTGAGAACTTCCGTGTAGAACAAAGAACTGACTTCGAAAAATTGATCATGGACATCACTACTGATGGATCTATCCATCCAAAGGATGCCTTAAAAGAAGCAGCAAAAATTTTAATTCAACACTTCGCTCTTTTCTCAGACGATAAAATCTCATTGGACTCTCCTATTCAATCCGGAGATAATGGTGGTGAAGATTTAGATGAAGCTTCTCTTGTGATCCGTCAAATCCTAAAATCAAAATTGGTTGATATGGACTTGTCTGTTCGCGCTCTTAACTGTTTAAAATCAGCAGAATTAGAAACATTAGGTGAATTGGTTGCTATCCATAAAAGCGACCTTTTAAAATTCCGTAACTTTGGCAAAAAGTCTCTTTCTGAATTAGAAGATTTAGTAAAAGCTAAAGGATTGGAATTTGGAATGAATATAGCAAAATATAAATTAGATAAGGAATAATAAGAAATGAGACACGCGAAAAGAATTAATCATTTAGGTAGAACAAGTTCTCACAGAGCTGCGATGCTTTCAAATATGGCATCATCTTTGATTATACACAAAAGAATTTCTACAACTTTAGCAAAAGCTAAAGAGTTGAAAAAATATGTTGAACCTCTTGTAACAAGAAGCAAAAACGATACAACTCACTCAAGAAGAATGGTATTTTCTTATCTTCAAGATAAATTTGCTGTTACTGAATTGTTTAGAGACATATCTCAAAAAATTGCTGACAGACCCGGTGGTTATACCAGAATTTTAAAAACCGGCTTCCGTCAAGGTGACAATGCAGAAATGTGTATTATTGAGTTCGTTGATTATAACGAAACTTATACCGTAAAAGAAGAAAAGAAAGCAACAAAAACTCGTCGTAGTCGTGCTAAAGCAGCTCCTAAAGCTGTTGAAGCTCCTAAAGCAGCAGCAAAAGTGGAAGAAACTCCAACTGCTGAAGCTACTGAAACACAAGAATAATTTGTTGTTTACCTCATCCTAAAAAAAAGGGTATTCATTTTGAATACCCTTTTTTTATATATATAAATTGGAATCTCCATAACTTAGAAATCTGTAATCATGATCCAACGCATGTTGATATAATTTTTTCCAATTATCACCAATATAGGAAGCGATTAATAACAAAAGAGTACTTTGAGGTTGATGAAAATTGGTAAGAATCGCTTTAGCAATTTTGTGTTTATATTCGGGAATAATCATCAATGAGGTCTCTCCTGTAAGATATTCTAAGTGATTGTTATCTAAATAACTATAAATTGATTGAAGCGCTTCTTCCGGTGAAATTTCCTGAAATTGTAAATTAGAATCATAGACTTCCCATTGTTTCACTTGAAAAGGATTGTCGATATTTAAATGGAGTTTAGTTCCCATAATAAATAGTGATTCTAATGTTCGGGCAACGGTTGTTCCAACAGCAATGATTCTTTTATGCATTACATTCATTAAATTTTGAATCATTTGTTTTGATACCACAATTTGTTCCTGATGCATATAATGATCAGAAATAAATTCACTTGTTACAGGTTTAAATGTTCCGGCACCTACATGCAATGTGATCCAAAGTTGTTGAATATTTTTTTGAGAAAGTTCTTCAAAAACTGCTTGGGTAAAATGCAAACCAGCTGTAGGTGCAGCAACAGATCCATCATATTGAGCAAAAATGGTTTGATATCTATTGTTATCATTTATGTCGGCTTCACGTTTGATATATGGGGGTAATGGCATTTTTCCGTAAGCTTCCAGCCATTCTGCAAAAGTAACTGAAGAGGAATCCCAAGAAAATTTTACTTTAAAGGAACCTTCTGACAATTCGGTTTTATTAGCCGTAATAGTAATCTGTTTATCTTCTAACATTACTTGGAATGAAATCTCATTTTTCCATTTTTTAGCATTTCCAACAAAGCATTTCCAGGTAACAGAGTTCGTTTGTTCAAAAGATTGTGAGATAACAGTTGTTGGATCAATTGGTTCTAGGCAAAAAATCTCAATTCTGGCACCATTAGAATTATAAACTATAATTCGGGCATGGATTACTTTAGAATTATTGAAAACAAGAACATCATTTTCTGTCAAAAAATCGGGTAATTTTTTAAAAACTGAATCCTCTATTGTATTGTTTTTGAATACCAAGAGTTTAGATTCATCTCTATTTTCCTTTGGATAAAATGCAATTTTATCATTTGGGAGATCATAATTAAAATCAGAGATTTTGATATGTTTGTTCATCATTAAAATTATCCTTTTAATAATTGGATTAAAAAAAAACACTTTTTTTTAAAAGTGTTTTTGTAGTGTCCTCGGGGGGGCTCGAACCCCCGACCCATTGATTAAGAGTCAATTGCTCTACCTACTGAGCTACGAAGACAGGAGTGCAAAAGTACGAAAAAAACTGCAATAAAAAAAGGGGCCGAAGCCCCTTTCATCATTTTATTTTTGAATTAACATCTTACGAGTTAATTGAGTGTTATTAATGTAGATGGTATAGAAATAGATTCCGGCAGCGAAATCAGAAGTATTAACTTTAATATTGTTGTCACCAACTTCAGCATTAATAGTAGTTCTATACAATTCCTGGCCTTCTACAGAATGAATTAATAATTCTGTTTTTCCGGCTATTGAAGTATAGAATGGTATAGTTGTTTCATAATTAGCAGGATTAGGTATATTTTGACCTAAAGCAACACCATTTTCAATGGTCAGGTTGTCATCGATTCCAACTGTTGTACAAGAGATAATGGTATTGCGGTTATTTGCTTCAAATTCATCATTGATAGTTGTTGCAGTGGTTTGGAATTGTAAGAAGCTAAATAATTGAGGTACAATAATACCTTGGTTAAATGTGTAAACCATAGTTTCACCAGGATTTAAAGTACCATTCCAGGTTTCATCCGGAACATCCAAATAGATTGTACCGACAGCTGCATTAAAGTTGATCGTGAACGTTAAAATTGGAACCCTTCCCACATTTTTAAGGATTACACGTGGTTTTACGGTATCCCCTTTGATAACACAATCATCTGTTGATTGAGAGAAATCTAAAGGATATTCATAGCCAATAACAGCTAAGTCAGCTTTACCGTGTTTAATATCAATATCATCAATAGCTGGATCAATTTTACCGGTTCTACCTGTAACTACAAATCTGATTTTTGCATTTTCATCTATTTGATTAATAACAAATGCACGTTTAGAATAGAGATCAGCGGCAATAGAAGCATTATTACCTGTATGTGTTCTACCAATAATTGAATCCATACGGATATAATAATCACCAGAACCAATTTCAACATAGAATTTACATGTAGCAGTAGCAACTCCAAAAATGTGTTCCCAATAGCTCATTTCACAAGGGTATCCATCTTTATAATGTAAATCAACACAACCGGTAGATAAAGTAGCAATTGCTGCAGTACTTGAGTTTGCTGGAGCAGATACAACGGCATATTGTCCTAAATTTTGAATACCTGTAGCGAATAAAGAATGGTCATAAAATGGACCCGCCTGAGGAGCATTTGTAGTTCCTAATGAATCAACATCCCATTTAAAAGTAGTATTAGTTGTTGTTGGAGTCCAGAATGCAGGGAATGGATCGTCAGCACCGGCAATATATTCAGACTGAGCATCAAATGACACAGTAATTGGAAGATTATAAAGAGTAGTATTTGGAACAGTACAAGTTGTATTTGCAACATTATTGATCTGGAATTGGTCACTATTGTAAACAATATTTACAGAAATAGTGTAAGTTCCTTCATTACTTATATTTACATTATGAATAACAGCATTAATTGTATCCCATTGAGCGACAGTTCCTGACGTTACCTGAATAGTATAATTGGTAACAACATTAGCAGGATCTGTAACAGTGGCGTTAACAGTCAGTGGTTCTGTTGGTGTAAATACAAGATTAGAACTTCCGTAGTTTTTAACAGACACTTTAATTTTACCATTAGCATCAGCACAAACAATATTAGTTGGGTGGATGATGTGAGTTGCACCCGGATCAATTAGATAAGGAGCATTGATTTGAATGGCATAATCTTCTGTTTCACCTGTTGGGAAAGCTGCGCAAGGAGCAAGATTAGCAGCTAAGTTTTGAGATACAGTGATCACTCTTAAACGAGTTAAACCGGTATCAGCAGCAATATTAATTGGATTTGTAAATCCGGTTGTTGTAGCATTTCCAGGATTTGCGGTTGTTGGAGCAGTAACAGAAAGTCTTGAAAAGATCAATTCATCAGCAGTAAATTGATTATCTCTATTCATATCCAAATAAACATATTTCCATAATGTGGCACCGGCGTTAGTAGTAAATGAGTTTACAATAGTGATTGGGAAAGGTTGTCCCGGAACAACAAATCCAGGAGGAACTGTTTGAGTAAAATCGGAATACATACCTGTACCTGAAACGGAAACCGGACAGTTAAACAAAGGTAAGCCAGGTCCATTATCAATACCAGCAAAAGTGAATCTACTGATATGAGCACCAATAGTATCTCTTGCACCCACAACAACGATTGGGGCACAAGGATCTGGTTTTTTAAGTTGAATGGTAAGAGTATCATTATTATGGAAAAGATCCAAATTATGGCGAGTATAAACAGAAAATGGTGTTGCAAAGTAAACCTCACTTAAATCAACTGGTGTTGCAAAAGTAAAGTTTGCAGAACTACCGGCAGCTATAGCGCCTGAGAAATTTTGTTCAACAGGAGGATTGTTACCAAATTTATATCCAACCACAAAACCACTTGCGTTTGTAGTACCATGATTTACAATAGTTGCTGTAACAGATTGATTGGTAGGATAGTTATTATTTGGAGTAATAGGATTAGTAATAGCAGTAACATGTAAATCCACATTTGGCATGGTTGGAGTCAAAGTGATTGTAGATTTTGGAGATTCACAAGTATAGTTAATCATAAAACGAGTTGTAATTCTTTGATTTGTTGCAGTAAAAGCAACTGAACCACTTGTATAGGCACCTCCTCTATAAAGTACTTTATTTGCACCTGAAGTTGTAGCATATTTAAAAGTTGGGGCAGGTGATATATTAAGAGCTGCAATACCGGATTCTCCATAACAATTATGAGAAGTTAAAAGTAATAAGCTATTACCTGTATAATAGAAACCACCAGGAATTGGAATTTTAAACCAGCCTGCAGTAAATGGTGGAGTTCCATCATACACTAAAGTGGCTCCATTTAAGAAATAGTTATTCCAGTCATAGCTTGTTGCAGTCAGAACTGTAGAATCTGTATTTTTCAAATAGAATTTAATTGGGAAAGTTCCTGCGATATTAGCTTGAATATATACTGCAATTGTATCGATATATCCAACATATCCACCCATATCTCCTTTTAAGAATAATACGGCACCTTGAGATTCAGGTTGTGTAAATACAAATGGGAATCCTCCATTTGTTGAACCGGTTAGACCTACAATAGTATCTTTAGTAAATCCTGTTGAAATAATTCGACCGCCATATTTGTATGTAGTTGGACCGTAAATATTTGGAGTTGTATAGCTTGTTCCATTAGCTAATGGTGTAATTCCTGTAGCATCATAGAAGGTCACAGTATTCAAAGGAGTTCCAGAATTTGAAGCGTGTGATAAAGGAGTGATTACATAAGGTAAACCGTAAGGTACATTATAATTTACAGTAGCCGGAGCAACTGGATTTGCAGGAACTCTTAATTCGCCACGAATGGTATCATTTAACCTGTATGGGAAATAAGAAGGACTAACAGGATCAGTAAAGATCTCATAATTGTAGATTCTGTTTTGTAATGTTGATCCCAATAAAGCAGTTTTTGTAAATGGTATATCAATAGTTGGTTGAGTCAATGGTGCTACTAAAGGAAGTCTATCAACAGCTGCAAATGGTGTTATAATTGTATCAACAACAGTAAGATTTGATGTACCTGTAAATTTGGCAGTTACTTTAAATGTTTGAGCTGGGATTAAGAAAGAATCAGTATTATTATAATTGACGATAAGGGTTGGATTCATCAAACCACAAGTAAATGATTCCGGATAAACCAATGAATTGGTTTTCAAATCGTGATTATTTGTAGGTACTGCAACATTTATGGTCACAGGAATCCGTTTAGTAATACAGAAAGGAGTAGCAGGAGTTTTAGCTGTCATATAGTAAACGGCTGTATCATATAAGTTTGTGGTTGTATAGTTGGAAACACCATTTCCACCTGTCAAAGGGGTTGTTCCATCAAATGAGTCATAGAAGTAGTATTGAGTTATAGCAGGAGAATAGGTTATTCCTGGAGCCACATTAAATGTTTGGGTAAAATTACCATAATAGGTTAACTGATCAGGAATTGGAGCCGTTCTGGATGATTTAATAGAACCTGTAATGGTATCGTTTGATCTATAAACAATCGTTTCATTCAATAAATCAGAAGTAGCGATAAATTGGAAAGTTTTGTCAGCTGTTGGAGCACTAAAATTAAAAAGCTGAGTAAAAGTAACTAATTTTTCTTCAAGTGGAGCGAAAGAATCAGTCACTAAATGAGTAATCCAGGTATAAGCTCCAGTAGTACCTTCTCTAAAACCTGCTTTTGCTAACACTTTATTGGCAGGAATTGGTTTATCTAATAAATTCTTGTATTTTACGACAATATTTTCACTATATAAAGCACAATTTTGTGTTGATTGAGGCATTGTAACTGGATAAACGAAAGCTTCGGTTTCCACATCATAAGTTGGTTTATCCGGAATATGAATTTGAACAGGGATACGTTCACTGGCACATGACATATCAGCAACAAAGAATTTCATCACCCATCTATTGGCATTAGGAGCACCCCAGGTTCCCGTGAATGTAGGATTGGTATTAGCAGTCTTCATTTGCACTTTATTTGCAGATGAAGATATTTTGAATGTAGGATAGGATGTTCCTCCTGAAATTGCGCCACAGTTAGAGCCGGTACAATTTGATTCAGTGTAAATCAAAATATTACCTGAAGTATAATTCAACGGAATTGTAATTGGTAATTCAACCCAACCTGTAGTATTAAAAAAGGTTTGAGCATCTAAAACAACTGTTGCATCAGCAATTTCGTTATCCCAATCAAATACATCTGTGGTTTTTAAAGTATCAAGATCTGTTTGTTTGATATATATTTTAATTGGAATACCAAGGATACCATTGGCTACAGCGCTTACGTTAATAGCGATTTTAGCAATGACCCCATAATTCCCGATTTCAGATTGTTTATATAAAATTCTACCTCTTGAAAATCCGTTTGAAAATGAGAAAGGAGCCTGATTAGCAGCAGTTGAAACAGTTCCAACAGTTGGAGTATATAAAACGCCAGGTGCAACAGATACATAATACATGGTATCATAGTACATCAAATTAGGAGTAACATAAGGACCAGGACCTTGATATAATGGTCCAACATATTGATTACCCACTTTTGTAAACCATTGAATAATACCGGGATTTATTTGTGTTGGAAGTTGAGATGTTAAGGTTCCTTGAGTTGAATAATTCACCAAAATAGTATCAGGAGATATTGGAGCAAACGCTTTTCCTTTTGAGATAACATTTCTAACAATAGTATCATTAAAGTAAACAATATCTGTATTGGTGGTATCAACCCATGCTTTTAAAACATAATTTACATCAACATTAATTTGGTGATTGGTAAAATCATAAGGGGTATTAAAAGTAAAGGTTCTGATTTGATGACTAAATAGTGTATCCATTAATGGTTGAGAAATAACCGGACCATTATTAACTGTATAATGTAAAACAGATCCTGGAAGAATATCTTTTGGACCATTGTTAGCAATTTTCAATTTTATAGGCTCAACTACCAAATCGCAATTTGAGATAGGGTTGATTACAGATAAAATAGCAAACTCTTTATCAATTTTAGGAGCGACAGTGGCACCAATCATAAATCTACCGGTAGATTGAGGTATATAGATGTTATTTTCGAGATCTAAGTAATAAAATGCACTATCTCTGGTAGGGGATTCATATTGAGCTGTTAAATAGTACCCTGCATCAATCATTTCGATACCGGCATAAAAATTAGTAGAAGTATGAGTTAATGCAAAATTATTAAGAGGTATATTAACCCAAGTATTTACCATATTATCTGTCATAGTAAGTGTATCAGAAGTAGTCACGATCTCACCGGCACTATTAGAAATAAATGCTCTTACTTTTTTACCTGTAACTTCGAGTGAATTAGTAGGATAGAATTTAACTGCAGTTGTAACAATAGTATCAACAACATTATATTTAACAGCAGCTTTTATAGGAGTTCCGGATCCAAAATTTATTAAATAGCTAGATGTATCGGCAACTGCGATGTTATTTGGATTTGTGAGAACTAAAGCATTTTGTGTATTATTCCCGTTAAATTCATCACTCTGACAAGAAATTTGAATATTATTAGATCCAATATTGGCTAAATGTGCACCGGTAAAGGTTGCAATTGCCTGAGTATTGTATGGAATGTTAGGAACTGTTGTTGTTTCAGTATAGGAGTTAGCACCAGTAATAGTTAAAGTTACCTGAACATTCGATTGAGCATTTCTACCTTCGTTGGTGATTATAGCTTTAATTTCAGGTTTAGTTTGAACCTGAGTTGGTCTAACATGATTGGTATAAATATTTTGTACTGAACAATCATTGTTATAAATTTTTCTAACTCTAACGCGGTCAATATTAATATTATTACCTGCTTTTCCCATTGCTTCTAATGAAATAAACACACAACTATTTGTATTATATGCAGATAAATCATACGTATATTTCACCCAAGCAGGTAAAGTATAACCAGTAATTGCGGTTTGAGCACGTTTTAACAATGAAGTAGTTGTATTGGTTGGATTTGGAGTTTCAGGATTTAATGCAGTCCATGTATTACCGGCATCTGTAGATATTTTTACAGTAACACCTTCTGTATTATAAGTAGCTGCAGTGTTTCCATTATCATGAGCAAACCAAACTTCTAAAATGGGATTCACACTGTTGGTCAAGTCCATAACAGGCATAACCGCTCTTGAATTGGTATTTGTTGCAAAGTTTTTGGAATTGAAAAACAGTCTTCCGGTTCCATATACAGGGGCAATAGTTGGGAAAGTTCCGATACCTTCCTGATAGCTCCAGTTTCCGGCACCGGCTATTTGTTGAATTTTCCAAGTCAATGTAGTTCCATTAGAAAAAGTTTCATCATAAGTAGCAATAGCAGGAGCAATAACTTCCAATCTGAAAGGAAGATACATGGTATCGTTAAATGAACGTTCATCTCCTGTGTAAGTCAAAATGAAAGTAAAATTAACATCTGAGTTATAAGGAATGGCAACGCCAGGATTTATAGTAATATTTGAGAATTGGTTTGGTGCAAGTGTACCGGTATTGATAGTAAAGTTAGTATTTAAAGTTAAACCGCCGGTTGCAACTGTTCTAATAGAAGCAGGAGTTGTAGCAAAATTAACGGTATTACATCCGTAGTTAAAGATTTTTAAGGTGATAGGATAACTTGTTTGAGGACATGTTCCTAATACAGGAGATAATAAACCTGCCAAAGCTAAATCTTTAGGTGGTACATAAGTTCTATAACAACCTCTATGTGTTACTTCGCAAGATCTAAGAGAATCTTCAACATCATCATTAACCAAAATATTTTGAGGACATTCGAATCCGGCAAAATTGGATAATTTCAATGAAACAGCAGGATCAATAAATGATGGTTCAGTAATTACAGTGGAAGTATCTCTGGTATTATTCAAAGCATATTGCCACTCACTTAATGTATTACGTGCAACAGTATAATAACCAACCGGACCATCAGAGTGGTAAACATTGTAGTCACAAGCTAATGTTGTTGGAATAACTGCATAATAGATTGGATAATTTTGTGAAGTAAGTGAAATACAATCATTTACAAGAAGGTTATTAGAGAAAGTCACAATAGCACCTGAAGTATGATAGTAACAAGCGGTAACTGCTAAAGTTGTATAGGAGTACAATCTAACAGAATTGTGAAGATAAACCATCTTTGTTGATGAAGTATTATTGATACCATAAGTACTGGCTAAAGTAGCTTTTCCGCGGATTTCGTTATTGGAAACTAAAATATCTGAAGTTCCATTAGAAACAGTATTTAAGTTTAATCCAACATTCATGTTTACATCAGCAAAAACTCTATTTTTTGAAATAGTTGCAGTTGTAGTAGATCTTTCAATATGGATACCGGTATATCTTTGAACACTGGTTAGTGCTTGGGTAGCTCTATTTTTCTTTATAGAAGCAATATTAGTATAGGATGTGTAAATACCATAGTAAGAAGTATTCATAATATTGGAATCTAATGCAATCAACGCATTTTGCTTAGTAGTAGATCCTAAATAATGGATACCATATACACCTCCGTTAATGATATTATTTTTAATTTCGATATCACCATCTCCTGTATTACCGGTTGAAGCTGTAATTCTTGAGATCCCAGAATACAAATTAGAGGTAGTTGTGGAGTTATCCACATTGATGATACAGTTTGTAATTTTTATATTGGAGCAAGTACCTCCGTTAATATAAACCCCTCTTGACCATGTAGATCCGGTTTTACCTTGTAAGGTTAGTTTATTCAATCGGAAGTGACTAACTCCCTGGAATGTAACAGCACCTCTGGCATTATTGGTTCCATTATCAACGATGATAACATCAGCAGCATTTCCGGTTGCAGATTCAAATGTTAGGGTATTGATTGCGGATTGGCCATTAGCTAAAGAATCAAAATAAAAATCTGAAGAATTATAGGTTCCGGGAGCTAATTTTGCAACAATTGGGCCATTCATACCACAGTTTTTCAAAGTTGCAAAAAATGAAGTGATATCGGTAAAGTTAGCACCTGTTCCTCCAACGGTGAGGTTTCCATTTAAGATGGAGGCACAACCAAATTTAATATATTGTTTACAAATTTCATTTGCCGTATAATCATTAAGACCCAAATTTCGATGCGTAATACACACCTTAACCGTATCCCAACCCAGTATAGGCATAAAATTACCAATAGTCAACGTATCATTAAAATTGAGGCAGAAATCTCTTGTGGTACTAAAATCTGTCATGGCATTCCAGTAATAAGTTAATACCGGATTATTGTTGACAGTCAAAGCAACACGGCAAGAGTCCATTTTATTATTGGCTCTGTTTGTCAATGATATTTTGACCGGTGACGCAGTACCAACCTGTAAGGAGTACGGTATAGACATAATACTATCGAGCCGGACACCGTTGGGGGTAGTCCCGGCCGTACTCACTACTACGTTAAACATGGTATCGAGTCTTGCACCATTACAAGCGGAGTCTTTAGCGGTAATATAGTATCTTACATTGGTTCCGTTACATTGTTGAGGAATGGTCCATGAGTATTGAGTAGCAGACAATTGTGTTTTAGGAGCGATTACATAAGGTTGTCCATTTTCTGAATACCACAATTTTACAGAATCGGGTCTTGTTGAATTGAGAGGACGGTCAGTAACATTAGCTTTAATGGTATAGGGACCCCAGTTGGTAACGTTATTAATTACCATTGGTGTAGCCAATGCAATTTTAGGGGAGATCAACTCTTTGTCAGAAGCGATAATTTTTACATCATCAAGGAACCAACCGGTTGGAATTGTTCCTAAAAGTTTCTTTGTAATAAATCTAACCTGAAAAGCTACTCCATCACTTCCAGGTCCGTTTACAAACTGTGAAATATCAATTAACTCCTCTTTCCACCAGGTATTGGTTGGCAATGCATTATTATTTGATGGCAACCATGTTGTGTAATTACTTTGGTTAAATTTTCCGTCAGTTAAACTTGCTGCTTCTCCATAATAATAGGCAGATGTACTTGTAATTGGAATTGGAGTTGGAGTAGTCCATTGATTATTACCAATAGAGTATCTTATTTCAATTTGAGCGAAATCCACACTAATAAGTTTTGCAATATGTTTAAATTGCAAATAATAATATGTTTTACCGGGCACAAAAGCAAGCTGAGGTGTTGAAGCAATAGCAGCTTGACCTTGGGTTGGGTAAATATTGGCATGATAGCATTTATTGTAAGATGAGTACAGCGAATCAGTCAATAAAAACCAGTCGGTTCCTGGTAGTGGGACATGGTTGTTTGATGAAGTCATATTGATAGTTGGACCATCAAAATTTTCAAAAAACACAGTTGTTGAATCAGCACATTGTGACCAGGCATTCAATGTGACTAAAAAAAGTAAAATTGTAAAAATTAACTTTCTCATAATTAAATTTTTAGATACTATATTGATAAAATTATTTGCATTTTAAAAATTGGTTTTTAACCGAATGCAAAGATATTAAAAAAACCTTATAAATCAAGCCTTAACACCTTAAATATGACGAAAAAATGATGAGTGTTGCCATCTTTTTTTTTATTATTTTTGTAAAAAGAAAAAGAAAGATATGCTGAATTATCAATCCTTGCTGAAAAAGTTTGAGTTTCCACTCTTTTTTGCGCCTATGGAAGATGTGAGTGATCAATCGTACCGTTTGATTTGTAAATCATTAGGTGCCGATTTTCTAATTTCTGAATTTGTGTCCTCCGAAGCACTGATCAGAGATGTGGAAAAGAGTTTTCATAAACTTCAATTTTCCGAAGAGGAGCGTCCATTTGGAATTCAAATATTTGGACATGATTTAAACTCATTGGTCAAAGCTGCCCAAATTGCAGAAGAACAACATCCTGATTTTATTGATATTAACTGGGGTTGCCCTGTAAAAAAAGTGGTTGCAAAAGGAGCAGGATCTGCTATTCTCAAGGATATTCCAAAGATGGTTGCATTATCCAAAGCAGTCGTAGATCATGTATCCCTTCCTGTTACTGTTAAAACCCGTTTAGGTTGGGATCATACAGATAAACCGATCCATGAAATCACCAAAAAACTGCAGGATACCGGCATTCAAGGGATCACCATTCACGGACGAACCCGCTCACAGATGTATTCCGGAGAAGCGGACTGGACACTAATTGGAGAAATAAAAAATGACCGATCAATTACCATCCCAGTCATAGGAAATGGGGATATCAATAGTGCTCAAAAAGCAATTGATTATAAAAACAGATATGGTGTAGATGGTATCATGATTGGTCGCGCTGCCATTGGTAATCCGTGGATTTTTAAAGAGATTAAACAATTTTTAAAAGGGGAACATTTTACGCCTCCTACCCTATCCGAAAGGATTAAAATGGTTATGTTGCACTTAACAGAAGCTTCAAAAATTAAAGGTGAAAAAAGCGCTGTTTTTGAGATGAGACGCCATTATAGTGTTTATTTTAAAGGTATTTCACACTTTAAAGACACTAAAATGAAACTTATGAATTGCTTATCTATTCAAGAGTGTCAAGATGCTTTGGCTCAATGGGAATTTTAACTTCCTGACTACTTATAATTACATCTGAATCTCTGGAAACAATTTTAAATTCAAGATTTTTATCTTTAAGATCATAGATAACATCTATTACTTTTTTAATTTCTATTGATTTGATACAAAAATAGATTTCATTATAAGATTTATTGGAGTTCATTATAGATTTGGTGTCCAAAAAATTGGGTTCAAGTGAATCAATAGTTTCAGGTTTTCGATCATTAAGCTGAACTAATCTTGCAACTCTATTTACCTCCACTAAATCCCCAATAATTAAAATTCTCCTTAAGGATTCATTTCCAAAATAGAATTGTTTGATTTTTAATTTATGTAGCACATAACGTATTGTGTTCATAGCCAATGCCGTCCACATAGCTCCAAGAACGATTATGGCTCTGGAATATCTTGATGTTTCCGGTAAAAGAGAATAAAAAATCAGGATTCCAATCGTTCCTATTAGAATTCCTCTATTCGTTTTTTGTAAAGAAAAGGGTTTAGAATATCCTTTGCTTATCAAAATAGAGAAGATCCAAATTAGAATGTAAATAGGAATAAATAAAAACATATAAATATCCGGATAAGGAGAAATGAGAACATTTTTTTCCCAATAGGTTGCCAAAAGTAACATTCCGGCATAAACCACTAAAAAATCGATTAAGGGTAAAACAATTACATTCCCAACTCTTTTTAATATGGCAAGGGACGCCCTGAACCAAATTGCAAAAGAGATAATCCAGTTAAAAAGTAGAATGTTTTTGGCAGAAAAATGTTTTTTTACAAATATCTGCATGGCATTGTAAAATACTAATACATAGTTTATAGAACCTTTTTTGGTACTTTCACCTTTGTAATGAATGATTCGAGTATCGGGGAAATAAATATTTTTGTATCCTGCTTTTAGAACTCTGTATGAAAGATCAACATCTTCGCCGTACATAAAGAAATCTTCATCTAAAAGTCCAATTTTGTCCAAAACACTTTTTCTAAGCATCATAAAAGCTCCAGATAACACTTCCACTTCATGAATAGTATCATTATCCAAATAGGAAAGATGATAAGAAGCAAATCTTTTGGATTTGGGGAACAATCTGGATAAACCAAAAATTTTATAAAAAGCTACCTCCGGAACAGGCAGTGATCTCTTAGATTCAGGTAAAAACTCCCCTTTGCCATTAATCATTTTCACCCCAACATTACCTACATCAGGATTTTTATCCAAATAAAGCAAACATTTTTCAAATGTATCCTTTTCAACAAGTGTATCCGGATTTAGTAAAAGCACATACTCCCCAATAGCCTGATTAATTGCTTGATTATTGGCTTTAGAAAAACCAAAATTTGTTTTATTTGCAATCAATTTTACTTGAGGAAATTCCTCCTGAATCATATTGACAGAATCATCAGAAGAACAATTATCAACTACAAAAACTTCAGCTTCAATATGAGACAGGGCATCAAAAACAGAGATTAGGCACTGTCTGAGGAAGTGTTTAACGTTATAATTTACAATAACAATACTTAGTTTCACCGTATTAATCTATATATGCAATAACCGTTTTTTTAGAGGTTACCTTATCTCCAACTTTTACATTTATTTTTGCATTTAAAGGTAAAAAAAGATCCACTCTGGAGCCAAATTTAATAATTCCCATCTCTTCACCTTGCTGCGTTTTTACTTCCTCTTTAACATAAGAAACAATTCTTCTAGCAACAAATCCTGCAATTTGACGAAACAAGACCTCTGTACCACCTTCATTTTTTACTACAACAGTATTATGTTCATTATCTTTAGAAGCCTTAGGCAAACTTGCCACAAAATGTTTTCCGGGATGATATTTTGTATAAGAAACTACTCCCTCAATAGGATAGCAATTCACATGAACATTTAAAGGCGACATAAAAATTGAGATTTGAGTTCTATTTTCCTTAAAATATTCATCTTCATAGGTTTCAACTATTTGTACTATTGTACCATCAGCTGGACTTATGATTCCATTTGGAACAAAATTGATCAATCTCTTGGGAACTCTAAAAAATCTTATAACCAGAAAAAGGAAAATCAAAAGAGCAATATAAAAAACAATATCAACAAACATGGGAGTATCGAAATCGAATTTCAAAAAACCAAAAAGTAAGATTGCTACAAACAATGTTGCAATCAATATTGTATTGATCCCTTCTTTATGTATTTTCATGAAAAAAAAATAGATTAAGGTAATTGATAAAGGATATAAGTATTAACAGGAACAAAATCAGGAGATTTTCTAGTTACAATTCGTCTTGGAAATTTCTCATCATCCAAATAATATTGGTAAGATGTACTTATATCACTCGTAACAACTCCATTTAAAAAATTGAGTGTATAGTTAGAAATTTGATTATTTTCAGAAAAGCCCAACAAACCTTTATAGGTATATGGTAAGCCGTAAAATGGGTTAAAAGAGAGTGTATCATAGGTTAAATCCTGAGTAATTTCAGTTGAATATTCTGGATATGATTCATGAATTTTAGTTATGTTATTTCCGGAAAATTGAATGGTTCTGATACAATGCAATGTTAAAGATTTAGAAGTATTATTTTTATAATAAGCAGAAACGACATCATTTAGTCCTATAAAAGAATTAAAAAGAGGAGCGGAAGCAATTTTATCGAAACCCGTGAAGAAATCTACATCATAATGTTCGTAAATTTCAGTAATTTTAGTTGTTTCAGGATCGCGATGAAAAATGAGTTCCAAACGAGCTTGACCATTCATGGAATAAGTCATTCTATTAACGAGTTTATCCATATAATAAAGTTGGACAGATTCCACATATAAAGAGGAAGAATGTTCAATAGTATTTACGGTATTATCTTTGTTATAGGTGAAGTTAAAATGATAATGGGTACTATCCTCTTCATGATAATCGTCAATACTGGTAATTAAATTATCTTTATCATAAGTAAATGTTTGATCAGGATCTCCTACTTCACTGATTTCCCATATTTTATAAATTTTATGTTTTGTTTTATAAACATCTTCATCCTTATTACAGGAGGAAAGAGTAAACACTAACACGCTGATAAACAATAAGTATACTATTTTTTTCATAATTAAAAAATTTGAAAATACTATATAAAGTGTGCAAAAATAATAAAAAAAAATCAGTAAACATAAAAAAACATAAAAAAACTTTTAGAAATCAAAGGAGGTTGTGTTATTTCGATCAACTGAAGGACAAAGTGACCCCAATATCTTATTCCGAGAAAGTGTGGAAAATGTCAGGTTTAAAAATACAATTTTTACAATTTGTTCATTTTGATTGTGTTGTCAAATAGTTTTTCAACACTTTACCGGAACTGTTAATTTGTTGATCATTTCTCCCCATTTTTTGAGTTTTTTATTGGCTTATTTCAATCTTTATATTATTTTTGCCCCAACTAATTTATTACTAATCTAACTCTCAAAACTATGAAATCTCCCAATCTTTTCTCAGAGCATAAACAAAGATTATCTGATTCTGAACACCAATTATTCCAAA